>OGLM01002945.1_pt1 | contig 14711 bp, 10 predicted proteins | sample 1572531 | NCBI WGS metagenome assembly OGLM01 (sample SAMEA2581909, study PRJEB24529) | metagenome | biome: Human gut stool | place: China | collected 2011 | reverse complement strand
TACAACCAATGAAAAATAAAATTGATTGGATGATTACACTATTACCATTATGTCTTATTTTAGTATTATGTTTTGTTTTCTTTGTAGCTCCAGAACAATCCAATGTAGTATTAAGTCAAATTCGCTTCTTTTTTGGAGATACATTTGGAAGTTATTATTTGATTATAGGACTAGGAATCTTCTTATTATCTATTTACATTGCCTTTTCTAAATATGGCGATATTGTCTTAGGTGAAAAAGGAGAAAAGCCAAAATATTCTTTCTTTGCGTGGGGCTCTATGATGTTTACTTGTGGTCTTGCAGCCGATATTTTATTCTATTCTTTTTCAGAATGGGTGATGTATGCATCGGATCCACATATTAAAGAAATGGGAAGCATTCAACAATGGGCGGGTGTCTATCCATTATTTCACTGGAGTTTAATTCCTTGGAGCTTTTATTTAGTATTAGCCGTAGCCTTTGGTTTTATGCTTCACGTAAGAAAAAGAAATCGTCAAAAATATTCAGAAGCATGTAGACCCTTACTTGGTAAATATACAGATAAATGGCCAGGAAGAATCATTGATTTATTAGCCGTATTTGCCCTTCTTGCAGGAACAGCTACTACATTTAGTGTTGCCACTCCTTTAATGGCAACAATTATTCAAGACTTATTCCACTTAACTGTAAGTCGAACTGCTATTAATATTGTAATTCTAATCATTACATGTATTGTATATACATATTCATTACTACATGGCTTTAAAGGCATTAGTCGTTTGGCAAACCTTTGTATCTACTTCTTCTTTGGTTTATTAGCCTTCGTCTTATTGTTTGGTGGACAAGCTCGTTATATTATTGAAACTGGATTAAACTCACTTGGAACGATGGTAGAAAACTTCATTGGACTATCGACATTTACAGATCCATTACGAAGTACAAACTTTCCACAAAATTGGACTATTTATTATTGGGCATATTGGATGGTATGGTGTGTTGCTGCTCCATTCTTCATTGGAAGTATTTCAAGAGGAAGAACCGTTAGACAAACCATTCTTGGAGGATATGTATTTGGTGTAGGATCTACACTAATTAGTTTTATTGTTCTAGGAAACTACTCCATGGGACTTCAAATGCATGGTATTGTCGATTTCATGGCACAATATGCCAAGACTGGTGATTTATATGGCATGATCGTAAATATTATTAAAACACTTCCTTGTGCACCACTTGTTATGGTTGCTGTATTATTTACAATGATTGCCTTCTATGCGACTAGCTTTGATTCTATTGCACTAACGGCATCATGCTATTGCTATCACGAATTAAAAGAAGATGAAATGCCACACAAAACACTTCAATTGATGTGGTGTATTCTATTGATCCTTCTTCCAATCGCATTATTGTTTGCACAAAGTTCAATGAACAACTTACAAAGTGTGAGTATTATTGCAGCCTTCCCAATAGGTATAGTCATAGTCATGATTGCACTTAGTTTCTTAAAGGATGCTAAACCTAAAGATTAGATATTGATTGTATATTTGATGAAGGCATGAGATGCGTACCCTGGAATCCTACCTCAACTAGATTGAGATGGAGTCCAGTTTTTTTGTATAGTGTAAACATTATTTAAAAAGGATTTAATTAGGCTACGCTTATTTTAACTCTATAAACTTGTTTAATATTTTAATCGAAACACATTCATTAATATTAGGACATTCAAGTAAATTGCACGTGTTTTTTATATATACTATCGAGTTTGCTAATGCATCGTTTTCTTCCTTTAAGAAAATAGCAAGTATTAAGTGGGAAGAAGCAAATATTTCGTTATTTGTTTTCTTTCTTAAGCTTTTTGCTTTTAGACCAAGGTTGTTTGTCTTTGCAAAGGCAAGAACCATATTTTCTTTAGAATTCTCTATAGCACATGGAAATGGTCTGTTTGGAGCCGAACTCATGATAAAATCTTTAAGAATTAAATTTGTAGAGGCGTCTGCATAAATAAATTTTATCAGTTTGTTAATATTTGCTGTTTTAGTCATCAAAGTATTTTTGTTATGTCTTTGAAAATTGTTTATGTTGTTTTTTGAGATTTTGCTACTTTTACAAAGGTCGTAAAATAAATTTTCACCAACATTAACAGTCAATCCTGTTAAGTGTAAAAATTCTTTCTTTTTAAATGTGACTTTGTATATCTCAAAGTCAATAGTGATTATGATAAATTCTTTATGTAACAAATATTTATCAAAGAGTTGAGCGCCTTTAATTATTCTTTGTCTATACATAGATGGGTATCTTCTTTCTTCTAAATGGTAAAGGATAAAATTATTTGTTATTCGACTTTGATTATACTATAGATAAAATGAATTTAAAAGGCTAATATGATACTTAAATGAAAGTTAAATCTTTTATTAAATATCAATAAAATTAATATATGATATTTATATTAAATTCACACTTTATTTCCATACATAAACAAAAAAGATGTCCTAAGACATCTTCATAATCCTAATACAAGTTTTCTGCTGGCTGCCAGCCCATCGCTTATAACGACAATGATTAGGATGTTTTAACGACTTCCTATTGTCTTCAACTTTACTGGTGGTTGTCACCCCATCACTTATAGTGACCACGATTAGGATGTTTTAACGACTTCCTATTGTCTTCAGCTTAAAGTGCTTGTTCACTGAAGATATTTCTATCTCCACTTATAATATAGCATGAAATAATAAAATTTGTAAGGAAAAAATGCAGTTGATCAGACAGATTAATTGTATGACTAGATTTATAATGAAGTAGAAAACTGTACTATTTATTATCGAGAATATTAGATGGTATGGTGTATAGGTTTTACACGGATTAGTTTCATTCTTCTAGGAAACTGCAAACGCATGAATTGTCGATATTATGGCTCAATAAACTAATATGTATGATCTATATGGCGTGATTGCAGGTATTATTAAAATTTCACTACGTGAACCACTTGTCATGATTATACTTAGTTTTCTAAAGGATGTTAAACCCAAAGATTAAGTGTATCTTGAATGATACATCTTTTTATTTTAATTATTTGTATATAGGAATATAATGTGGTTAGATAAAGCGTTTACATTGATTATGAAAGGGTGGCGAAAATGTATAAGTTTATTTCGTTATGTTTGTCTTTTGTGTGTTGTTTTGGAGTGGGTTTTAATGTTTATGCAAATGAAGATGTATTAGAAAACACCAATGATCCAAATAGTGAACAAGAACAAAGCTCGGATTTTAAGGTTGTGAATGATATCTTGGTTTCTTATACTGGAAATGATGAGATTGTTACTATCCCTGATTCAGTAAAAAAAATTGATGATAATGTTTTCGATAACAATCAAACCATAAAAAAGATGATATTTCCAAATTCATTAGAAATAATTGGGAATTATGCATTTTATAATTGTAATAATTTGACAGATTTAGAATTTCCTTATTCTTTAAAAGAAATAGGTTATGATTCATTTTATGGTACAAAAATTAAAAGTTTATTTATTCCAAAAAGTGTTGTAAGAATCGGTAGTTCAGCATTTTCAAATTGTGATAGTCTAGAAGATATTGCGGTTGAAGGCGGTGATTTTAAGTATGTGGATATCAGTTCCTCCTTTGAAAGATGTACAAATTTAAAAAAATTTGAATTCAAAAATAAAAATGCGTATGTTAGTTTTAATTTTGGAACATTTAGTGGAGATACGAACTTAGAAACAGTTGTATTGCCAAATAAGGTTGCATTTTATGGTGATGGATCTACGTTTAAAAATTGTTTTAATTTAAAAGAAATTTATTTTTCTAGTAACGTTGAAAGTATATGGGAAAACTTGTTTGATTATCAAACAAATTTAACAATTTACGGTTATACAAATTCTTCTGTGGAACAATATGCCAAAGATCATAATATTTCTTTTGTTTCTTTAGGTTTAGCTTTGAATAATGTGGTTGTAAATAATGTATCAGACAAATCTGATAACTGGGATGCTGGTTACTTTACAATTAAGGTTGGAGAGAAATTTAAGTTAGATGTTACGACGAGTCCTGAAGAACATGCAGATAGTCCATTTTTTAGAAATTGGGATTCTGACATTATTAGTATTAATGACAATGGTGTGATTACTGGATTAAAAGCTGGAGAAGCTACACTTAGTATTCATTTTAACAATAATCATAAAAATTATAAATTTATAGTTGTTGATGATTATCCTATTCGTGATGTAACATTATCTTTTTTAACAGACTCAAGTTATCATGTTGGAGATGAAATGTTTGAAATTCCTTTAGTTTACAAAAAATATGAATTAAATATAGAGGGAAAATCATCCCTAAATGATCCCTTGGAATTCTCATATGAAGGGCCTGAAGGCTTAATATATGAGATTCAAGGCGATAAAGTAATACTAACGAGTATACCAGCTGGAGAATATGTATTGAAAATAAAAACACGTGATGGAATAACAAGTAAAATGAATATTCATTTTAAAAAATTAGCAAATGATTTTAATTGTCCCGAAGAAGTATATGTACCTGCTGGTGTTGACAAGGTTGAGACGAATATTTCATTGAAATCTAAAGATGATTATGGATACTTTGAGCTTAAATATTCTAATATGGATAATATTTATTTTAATTTAGAAGATTGTGGACGTAGTGTACATTCTTCAGAAGGTATAGAGTATGGTGGAGTTGGTGAAGTAACTGTAAATTTATATGATGATTCTTTAAAAGAAAATTTAATTGTATCTAAAAAAGTCAAAATAAAAGTAGATGGTTGGAGTTCTGATTTAAATAATTATTATTTGAATGGTAAAACAGTAACTGGTTGGCAAACAATTGATGGTAAAATGTATTATTTTAAGAATGGTAAATATTTTGACTTTAAGAAAATAGACAATGATTACTATTATTTTAATAATATGGGTGAAATGCAGACTGGTTGGCAATATGTTGATTCTGTATGCAGATATTTTAATTCAGATGGTAAAATGGCTCGGGCCACAATTGTTGATAATAAGTATGTAGATGATGATGGCAAACTAGTTACAAATCAGTTTGTCAACTACAAAGGAGATACTTATTATGTACAATATGATGGTAATATAGTAACTGGATTATATAATGTTGATTTTGTTGACTATTACTTTGATGAAGATGGTAAGATGGTCAAAGATACATTCATTGGTGATAAATATTTTAATCATGATGGTAAATATGTAGAGAATCAATGGATTAGTGATTCTAAGGGTTGGAAATATAAACTTGGTGATGGCACATATATAAAGTCGAACTTTAAAAAAATAAATGATGCCACATATTACTTTAATAGTAATGGCTATATGCTTACAGGATGGCAAAAAATCAAAGATAACTATTATTTCTTTACTACATCAGGAGCTATGGTTACAAATGCTTGGGTAGGTAATTATTATCTTGGAAGTGATGGAATAATGCTAACAAATACATTTACACCAGATGGGTATTATGTAGATGCGAATGGTGTATGGTCTACTTCAAAATGGATTCAATCAGGAAGTCAATGGTGGTATAGACATTATGATGGTACTTATACGACAAATGATTTTGAGGTGATTGGAAATCAAACATATTATTTTGATGCAAGTGGTTATATGGTAATTGGATGGCAAAAGATAAATGATAAATTTTATTACTTTAATGCATCAGGGGCTATGGTAACAAATACTTGGGTTGGAAATTATTATCTAGGAAGTGATGGAATAATGTTAACCAACACAACTACTCCAGATGGGTATTATGTAGGTGCTGATGGTGCTTGGATGCAATAATGGTAATGATTAATTTGAAAATGTTAGTTTATGTAAATCTAAAGGCTCGGACACATTGTTCGAGTTCTTTAGTATGGGTTATATAAGTGATTGTAAATTATATTGAATTAATACATCATTTGATGTGATTGTTGAGGTACTTATTCTTCTGAAAATTTTAAATTTCGACTTGAATTTATAGATATTCGTTTCGATTAAGGTTGGGTTAACCTCTGCTTTAATAAAGCTTTAATTTTTTAAAGATATGTACGGAATAATGATTTATTTTCAGTGTTGTCTGATTATGACTTATCGAATGAAAATATACAAATAAATTTTTTTAGGATGAAAAAGTATTTGAAATCATCTTGACGGTATGTTGAATACGACATAATTTGATTATAAAGAGGAGGAGCATATTTAATTACGAGATCATTTTATATGATACAGATGATAGAAAATGCCCTGTGCAGGAACTATTAGATTCCCTGGAGCCTAAAGTTACTGGCAAAAACATTGCAGACAATTGACTTACTGGAAATGAACGGTCCATTGCTTCGTGAGCCATATTCAAAACCATTGGAAAATGGAATATTTGAGCTTCGTACCAAGCAAGGATCAGGTATTACTAGAGTACTATATTTCTTTATTGTAGGAAAGAAGGCAGCACTGACTAATGGATTTATAAAAAAATCGAAGAAGATACCAAAGGCAGAAAAAGAACTGGCAAAGAAGTATAAAGCAGATTATGAACGGAGGTATGGCAATGAGTGGCTATAAAGATTATAAGAAAAGAGCATTACAGAATCCGGAGGTAAAGGCAGAATATGATGCACTGCAACTGGGATATGATATTATCCAGGCGATGATTGATGCAAGAGTACAGAAGAATATGACACAGAAAGATTTATCAACTAAAATCGGAATAACACAGGCAGATATAAGCCAGATTGAGAACGGAACAAGAAATCCCAGCCTAAGTATGGTGAAAAAACTTGCGCATGGATTAGGGATGCAATTAAAGCTGGAATTTGTTCCAATGCCAACAAAAAATAAAATGTAAAGAGTATGATAGAAACCGCAGGAATTTTCATCTGCGGTTTTTCTTTGTCCTGCCATATATGAAAGAAACACCTTGTAACGAACAGTACAATTATTACCGTTTCTAGTTTTATCATCCAATACGTTCACTTTGACATAATCGAAAGTATCTGGCTCATCCTTGTGTACATTGTTGATTTTAGCTCTGAGAAAGCGATAACCTTTAAACACTTTTAGGGTGAACTTTTCCTATCTTTTTGTTACAGTATTTTTAGAAGGGATTGGACGTAAAAAAAAGGTAGAAATCCAGCACCGATCAAAGTTGTGATTTCTACCCGTCCTCTTAGACAATTATATGATACTGAAAATTACCAACGACTTCAACCTGATTTTGAATAAAGATGATTATCAAGCTTTTGTTAATGCGATTGATTTGCTGTCTTTACATTGTCCTGTTTGCGGTGTCGTTGGCCTTTTTATATTATATGGACACTACACAAGATTTGTGATCATTGATGATCTTTCCAGTAGTGATTGTAAGATTCAAATTCCTGTTCAGCGTATCCAGTGTACTCAATGTAAATCCACTCATGCCTTGCTTCCAACTAATTTTGTCCCTTATACTCAGTTCACTTATCTTTTCATTTACTATATTGTTACACTTGATGAGAATGGTGATTTGATTCCTTCTTTTGAAGTTGCTCTACAAACGATTCGTAAAGTTAAAGCTCGTGTGATTGCTTTTTGGGATTCATTATTTCCAGACTGGAGAGATTTCAAGCAGGACGACTTGAAAATAGAATCTTTAAAGCGTCACAATATCCTCTTTGGATCCACTAGAAGCTATTGTAAACTTTGTGTACTGTCACCAACAGGGTCGCAACTTTGATTCTGATTTCTTTTGATATTATGTCATTGAAATCAGAAAGGAGATGATCTTGTGATCGAAAATGATGCTTTCAAGCTGCCGTTAATCAATCTTTTTCACCTGAATCCTGATGATATTGCCAATATTCTCTGTACTACGTTCAATAAGATGATGGTTCTTGTTGTAACTCTTACAGATAAACATCAGGCTTGTCCTTACTGTGGGTTTACTGCGCCTAAAATCAAGGAATATGTAACCAAGGAGATCACTCATTCGGCTCTTACCACACAGAAATGCATAATAAAATACAGGGCAAGACGCTACAAATGCTCATGTTGTGGAAAGACCTATTATGAATTCAATCCTTTTGTCTTCAAATCTCAGAAAATATCGATCCTTACTGTACATAATATTCTGAAGGATCTGAAAGATTTCAATGAGACATTTACTTCCGTTGCCAGACGATATCATGTTTCTCCAACTTCTGTATCCACCATCTTTGATAAACATGTGGATATTGGCAGAAACCCACTTCCGGAAATCATTAATTTTGATGAGGTATATGCCTTTAAATCCGAAAAGAGTAAATATGTCTGTGTTCTTCTTGATTTTAAAAAACAGATTCCTGTTGATGTTCTTCCAAATCGTAAAAAGGAATATCTTTTAAACTACTTTCAAAAGATCCCTTTAGAAGAACGCAAAAAGGTAAAATACGCCTGTTCAGACATGTATGAAGTATATAGAGATGTCGTACATAAGGTGTTTCCATCCTGTTGTATGCTTTTGGATTATTTCCATCTTTCCCAAGATTTCCATAGGAAAATGAATGAGGTACGTATCAAAGTCATGAAGGGATATAAAGATAATAAGGCTTCAGATGAATATTATCTTCTCAAAAAATTCAACTGGCTGTTATTTAAAAATCCAGAAGATGAAGATAAATATGGAAGACTGTTTGATGTAGAACGTGAGCGTAAATACAACTCTCATTTTAAAAGCTATATGAACTACTATGATTTAAGAAAGAAACTGCTTGAAATCAATAATGATTTAACTATTTGTTACTCATTAAAACTAGAACTTGTAGACTTCTATTCAAAATCTACAATCGACAATGCGAAAGTAAATCTAGAAAATCTGATTCGCAGCTGCATTGATACAAACATTGATGAAATGATTGCCTTTTCCAACAATCTGATCAACTGGAAACAGGAAATCATCAATTCATTTACGATTGTAGGTACTGAATATAAAGTTGAAGCAGACAAAGGCCAGGTGGTAGTCTGCAATAAAAAAGTGAATAATGCGATCATTGAGAATCGAAACAAGATTATCAAGTGTATCAAGAACAACGCCAATGGCTACACCAACTGGTCTCGCTTCCGCAATCGTGTAATGTATGTACTCGACCCAAACGCTACATTTAGCCTGGAACCAAGGGAGAAATGATCATGGATGCACAAGACATTATTGAATTGATTGAATACTTCAGAAATCTTCAAAACAATGAAATGAAATTTGAAATTGAAGAACTACGAGGATACATTGACATAAGATTCGAAGAATTATATGACAAGTTAACTGAATACATTGATTTCAATCATTCAAATCACCCATTATAAAAGAGCAGAGATATTGAAATCTCTGCTCCCTAGTTAATAATCCTTTAAATACACATAGGGTTTTCGGCCCTACAATTTTTGAAGCCAACTTTTAGTCGACCCTATCTAATTGCGGATTACCCAATTATTTCGATAATTCGATAAATTCTTCAATTCTTGATTTTGCGGTTTCCAATGCAGAAATCCAGAAAGCTTCATCCGTTAGATCAATACCTAATACTGAAGCTGTATCTTCTACAGAAGCAACGGTTGTTGTATGTAACATCTCTTTATATTTTGGAACAAATTCTTCTTTTCCCATTTCTTGATATTTTACAATCAATCCACGCGCAAACAATCCACCAAAGGCATATGGCCAGTTATAATAGCTTAAATCTGAAGAATAATAGTGTGACTTACATACCCACATATATGGATGTAAACAAGTTGGATCAAGTCCATCGCCATAAACTTGTTTTTGTGCGTCCAACATAATTTCATTCAATTGATCTGTAAATAAGAATTCATCGCTTCTACGATCAAATACGGCTTTTTCAAATAAATAACGAGAATAAATATCACAGATAATCTGACATAGATCTTGAAGTTGGTTTTCAATCAAACCTAGTTTTACTTCTTTATCTTCCGTTTCATCAATTACTGCATTCATAATGATATTTTCATTAAATGTACTTGCCGTTTCTGCAACTGGCATAGAATATTCCCAATTCAACGGTTTGTGACTTTCAATATTCAATCCATGATATGCATGTCCAAGTTCATGAGCCAGCGTAACGACATCTCCAAGTCCACCATCAAAGTTAGTTAATACGCGTGATTGTTTCACAAATGGCATATTACAACAGAAGGCTCCACCCACTTTTCCTTTGTGTGGATAAAAATCAATCCAGTTATTGTCAAAAGCTTCTTCCATCATATCGGCTAATTCATCACAGAATGGTCTAAAATGATTTACTAAATATTCTTTTGTAGTTTCAGGGGTAAAACTTGTAGTAGCTGATTTTCCGACTGGCGCAAATAATTCATACCAAGGAAGGCCATTTTCATATCCAAGTATTTCAGCTTTTCTTTTCAAATACTTATGGAATACTGGCAAGTATTTCTGCATTGCACTAAGAAGTGCATCTAATGTTTTCTGGGATACATGAGACTGGTGTAGTGTCATATCCATTGGACTTGTATATCCACGCATTTTTGCTTCATTGATAACCTGTAGTTTAATATTATTCAATGAGAAACTAACGGCATCCGCAATAGGTGCATAACTTTTGATTTCTGCTTCATAAGCAGCTTTACGAACTTCTTTATCTGCATCATACGCTAGGTTACGAACCGATGCCAATGGCAACTTCTTACCATCATATTCCACTTCAAGTGAACTTGTTAATAAGCTTTGTTGCTTCTCCCAAGCCGAACCTGCAGAAATATTCATTTTGGCAAGTGCTTCCTCTACATCTTCACTTAACAAATATTTTCCACTTTCGTGAATATCATTTAAGAAATATTTATATTCACAAAGTTCTGGACAATCTAAATAGCTATTCAAATCTTTCATATCCGCAATATAGCGAGAGAATACAGCCATAGCTTTACTCGCTGTACTTGCGATTGTGGCTACTTTATCAATGGCTGCTGCCGCTTTCGCATTTGCCGTATTTGTGGATTGGCTTAAAAATCCAAAGCAGCTTAAATGTTTTTCTAATAATTCAAACTCTTCTAATAATTTTACAATTTTTAGAAGATCTTCCTTCTCATTTTCATGACTTAAAGTCTTTGAAAGTTCATCCAATTCTTTTGCCTTCTTTTCAAAAGATGCTAGATCTTCACTAAATTTAGGATCATCAAATCCCTTGTACAATACGTCTAATGACCATTCTGAATTCATATCAATTTCCTCCAATTTATTAGATTATACCATAAGAAAAGCTTGAGCATATGCCCAAGCTTATAATACTTGTGATAAAAAATGGATAGTTCTAGGATTTTGTGGATGTTCAAAAATATCTTCTGGAGTACCTTGTTCTTGAATAATACCTTCATCCATAAATAATACGCGATCACTTGTTTCGCGGGCAAATCCCATTTCATGAGTTACAATTACGATTGTCATTCCTTGATCTGCCAATTCTTTAATAACTTCAAGTACACCTTTTACCATTTCTGGATCTAATGCACTCGTAGGTTCATCACATAAAATTACATCTGGATGCATAGCTAGAGCACGAACAATGGCTAGACGCTGTTTTTGACCCCCTGATAACTTTCTTGGATATTCATCCTTCTTATCTTCCAAGCCTACTTTTTTAAGCAATTCGATAGCCTCTTTTTCGGCTTGTTCCTTAGGTGTTTTAAGTTCTAGAATCGGTGTAATAGTAATATTTTCTAAAACCGTTAAGTGCGGAAATACATTAAAGTGCTGGAAGATCATTCCAATCTTTTTACGATGTGTATCAATATCCACATTTTCGGCTGCAATATCCACCCCTTCAAAAATAATTTGTCCACCAGATGGTTTTTCTAATAAGTTTAGACAACGTAAGAAAGTAGATTTTCCTGAACCACTAGGTCCGATAATACTAACAACTTCTCCTTGATGGATTGTTTGATCAATTCCTTTTAATACTTCAAGATCTCCAAAATTTTTATGTAAGTCTTTTACAACAATTAGTTCTTTAGTCACTGACACTCAACTTCCCTTCCATATATTTAATTAATTTTGATAATGAATATGTGACGATAAAATAGATCAAACCAACAATTACTAATGGTTCAATGGATTTATAAGTTGCTGATTTAATAACACTATTTACTGTCATTAATTCTCCAATATAGAATGTACTTGCCAAAGATGTTTCCTTGATCATCATGACAAATTCATTTCCTAATGCAGGCAAGATATTCTTGATAGCTTGAGGAATAATGATTTTAGTCATCATATGCATGTTTGACATACCAAGTGATTTAGCCGCTTCTCTTTGACCTTTATCCACTGACTGAATACCTGAACGGATGATTTCCGCAACATATGCACTTGAGTTGATAATCAACGCAATGATTACACTGACAATCATTGGCATATTTCCGTTTGTCAAATAAGAGAAGATATTGATGAACAACCATAATTGTAGTAATAGTGGTGTTCCACGAATTAATTCTACATAAACACCAGCAATTGCTTGTACGATCTTGTTCTTTGATAGTTTTACTAGGGCAAACAAGCCACCAATAATTGTACCGAAGATTACGGTAATAGCTGCAAGTCCTAAAGTAATTCCTAAACCTTTTAATAATTGTGGCCAGCAATATTGAACGATTTGAACACATGTTCCAAAGAAGCCAGTTGCGGTTAATGTGAATTGTTCGCTACTTTGTTTCTTAGCCGCTTTATACCACTCTTCATATAAACCTTTTTTGTTGACTTCCTTTAAGATTTTGTTGACTTCTTCCATCAACCTTTTTTCACCTAAAGGAGCACCTACACGATTACCTGCATAATCTTGATCAATATTGAATAATTCATCTAATTTCGCAAGTTCAGAGTTCTTTTCAATATATTCATCGGCTGTACCTTCTGAACATGCAACGGCTTGTACAGTACCATTCTTTAATAGGGCAACACCATCATCAATACTTGAAATCGATTGTAGTTTTGCGTCCGGAATTTGATCCTCTGTATATTGTTGCTGGATTGATCCTTGTTGAGCAGCTACTTTTAAGCCCGTTAAATCTGTTAATTTTTTATATTTCTCTTCATCTTTTTTAGAAATAATAACAGCCTGTCCACCAGTATCCTCTGTCATATTGTATCCAATAGACATTTCCATCTGTTGCGCACGAGCTGGTGTAAATGCTAATCCAGTAATAGCTAAATCGATTTCTTCGGTTTGAAGGTTTGCCAAAACAGTATCAAAACTTGATGCTTTGATTGTTAGTTTAACACCCATCTTTTTTGCGATATATTTTGCCAATTCAATGTCAGAACCTACATATTGAGCTTGTCCTGTCTTTGTCGAATCAATAAATTCATTAGGAGGGAAATCTGGAGACGTACCTACAATCAATTCTCCTCTTTCTTGAATTCTGTCTAATAAATCACCTGTAGTTGATGTATCTGTTTCATCGGCAAATGCAGGCATGATACTAGACATCATAATCATAAAACTTACTAAAAATGTCGAAACTAATTTAAATCCTTTTTTCATGTTGTCCTATTCCTTTCTAATAAAAAAAGTCGTCCTTGAATATACAAGGACGACTATAAAATCGCGGTACCACCTTATTTCCTGCACAAAAGTACAGGCACTTAACTCATAACGAGAGTATCCGAAGCTTCCTCAATCTTCGAAAGCTTAGCTCTAAGACACGTTCACCCTGTGCTTACTGTTCCATTTCCACCATCAGGAACTCACTATCAGCAGCATCCACGACTACTTCTTCTTTTCATTGCCTTTACAAAGGATGGCTTTATTATAAACAAACATTTTTTTAAATGCAATAAGAAATTTTACGATTTTATCAACAACTCAATTTCCTCCACATTCAGTGAACAATATGCAGAAATTTGTTCAAGAGTAAAACCATCTTCATACATCTTACGAACCATCTGTTCCACTTTCTTATCAGCTTCTAGTATAGCCTTTCTTGCTTCTTCTTTCTCTTTATGAGCTTCTTCTTTCTCTTTATGAGCTTCTTCTTTTTCTTTACGAGCCTCTTCTTTGTCTTTACGAGCTTCTTTCATCTGTCTTTGAGCTTCTTCAAGTTCAAGCTGTAGTTCAATTCGTTCTTCATTTTCATGCAGCTTTTGAAAATCTTCTATTATTTTCTTCCAACGATCATCCGATATCGTTTCTACACGCTTCTCCAACATTTGAATCACCCCATCACTTTCTATCATCACCTTAATTTTACTATCATCCAATCCTTTATGGCAATTCAAAAAGTAATAAATCATTTTCTCCTGTTCATTCATGTCTTCAAGTGGTTTATTTAAATCCACTTTTGGCATTTCTATTGTCATTAACTTCATACGATCTTCTTTTTCATCTTTCACTAAAGGAATGCCACTGTATTTTCTCATTGTGTATAAACTACAAATGTCATCATCATCAGCAATTATCAAATTAAAGAATACCATCACAATAGTTTCCTTTAATTGACTATAACTTTTTCCTTCCATGTCTTGTGAACCATGAAGTCTAGCCAAATAATAATTAAATCGATTGAGTAAATTATCTTTGGTCTGTCTTAACTGCATTTCTAAATCCACCGTCGTTTGATCATCAAATTCAACTAATAGATCCAACCGAGGACTTTTCATTTTAGTATAGTCTTTTACCATTTCTGAATTCTTTACAACTACATGATTCACTTTCCGTTCTAAAAACACTGTAAGTAATGATT
>OGLM01002930.1_pt1 | contig 14762 bp, 17 predicted proteins | sample 1572531 | NCBI WGS metagenome assembly OGLM01 (sample SAMEA2581909, study PRJEB24529) | metagenome | biome: Human gut stool | place: China | collected 2011 | reverse complement strand
TTATAACCAATAGAGGCTATACAGAAATTTCTGTATAGCCTCTATTGGTTATAAAATATGTTCTTTACATAACGCAGAGTTTAAATTTTTTAAGATTTTCGTACCGATACCCTCAATATCGTTATAGATCTCAAAACGCAAAAATGATCTGATAATATATCCTTATTGAAAAAATTAGACAGTTCCTAAGATAGTTTGGGGAATATTGAATCGATTTTGTTCCAGATAAAGCGAGAATAAAAAATGTTTCTAAAAATTAAATGGGCTCTTCTATAATATTTTTTTCTCAATCTCACTTTTTTGTCATATCTTTGTTATTAAATAAAACAGTTGCATTTGTAACTGTATCTTTAATTGTTTAACAAATAAGTTGAAATTATGACATTATTGACAATTTTACTGCAACAACAAGGACAACAAGGCGCTGGATGGTCAAGCATAATTATGATGGTGGCCTTAGTTGCTATTTTTTATTTCTTTATGATTCGTCCTCAGACAAAAAGACAAAAAGAAATTCGTAAATTTCGTGAAGCGTTGAGCGTTGGGGACAAAGTTGTTACCGCCGGAGGAATTTATGGAAAGATTAAGGAAATCAAAGATAATATTATCGTTCTTGAGATTGCGGATAATGTAAGAATTCGTATTGATAAATCTTCTATTTACGCTACTGCTGCCGATTCGACGACTACAAATCAAGCTTAGTTGGTCTGCCTTTTTGTAGAAGGTCTTATCTTAAGAGATTATTGAAGATAAAGTTTTTTATTTGTAATTTTATTTCGAATAAAAAACTTTATCTTTGTTTTATTAGAGTTATTGGTTAAATGAAAAAAGCTACAGAACGCTATATTCAAATCAAAATAAAAAAATGGTTGCATAATGCAAAAGTTTTTTTTCGTAGTGAAAGGAGCAAAGAAGTTATTACTTTTTTGTTATTTTTGGGTTTGTCGTTTCTTTTTTGGGTGTTGCAGTCATTGAATGAAGAAGTGGAGGCGTCGTTTAAGATTCCTATACGCTTTACGAATGTCCCGGATAAAGTGATGATTACAAACGAATATCCTCAATATTTGGACATCCGTATAAGGGATAACGGCACGACGATGATGAACTATATGATAGATCGTTTTGTCCCTGTCGAGATAGATTTTAATCAGTATCAGAATAAACGAGGACAATTTACTATTTCATTGGCGAAGTTGAGTACATTGGTCCGTAAGCAGCTTAAAAATACTACGGGCCTGGTTTCTATCTCTCCGGATTCTTTGACATTGTATTATTCTCAAAATAAAGGAGCGAAGTTTAAGTTGCGTTTGGTTGGCTCTGTATCAACAATTCCACAATGTGTTATTAATGGAGAAATATCTTCTGGGACAGACTCTGTTACGGTGTATGCTCCTTCCTATATTTTGAACTCCATTAAAACGATAGAGACAGATTCTTTTGCTTTGAGAAATTTGTCTGATACGACGGTTTATGATCTTCCTTTGAAAAAAATAAGGGGTGCCAAAATTGTTCCGGATAAAGTGAAAATTATGGTTCCTGTTGAAGAGATAACCATGAAAAAAATGACGCTTGCAGTAAAAATAGAGAATATTCCTGATAATATGACGATGCTTCTTTTCCCGGCGACTGTAGAAGTCAGCTATATGCTTCCTATCAGTCATTTTGCAAAAGTTACCGCAGGGGATATAGAAATAGGAGTAGATTATGGACAGATAAAGAATAACTCAGGGAATAAATTGGCTGTAAAAGTTTTGAAACAACCGTCTTTTGTTAAGCATTTGCAAGTAGTGCCTGACAGCATAGAATATATTTTAGAGGAAAAAATATTATGAAATCGGTAGGAATAACTGGTGGAATTGGAACAGGAAAGTCGGTGGTAAGCCATTTCCTTCGTATATTGGGGTTTCCCGTATATGACAGTGATTCCGAAGCGAAAAGATTAATGAATACACACCCGGAAATACGAAATAAACTTATCGCTATGTTTGGTCCAGATATATATATAGGGCAGGAATTGAATAGAGTTTTATTAGCTCGTTATATATTTATAGACCTGTTATTATTACAAAGAATCAATGAGATTGTTCATCCGATAGTTCGGGAGGATTTTAAATCTTGGTGTATGCGCCAAAAAACCGCATTTGTTTTTATGGAGTCTGCAATTCTGTTTGAGTCGGGATTCGAAAATTCTGTTGATGAAGTTTGGGTAGTTACTGCTCCGGAAGACATGCGTATTTGTCGTGTGATGGTAAGGAATAATTGTAGTGAAGAAGATGTGCGGCAAAGAATATCGGTGCAGTTAGATGAAACTGAAAAATGTAAAAAAGCAGATCAGGTTATTCGAAATGATGATAAAAAACCTTTGATACCCCAAATTTTGAACTGCCTGAATTATAAGGGGAAACTTGAATGTTAAGAATCTTTTGATACAAAAAAGAGTATAACGATTGATAAATTGAATATTGAATGTTACATTTGTGCCGATTTAATCTTTAAAATTATTACGATATTATGTTGAAAGCAATCCTTTCTATATCTGGAAAACCCGGGTTATATAAATTAGTGTCACAAGCAAAAAACATGTTGATTGTAGAGTCTGTAGTTACGGGAAAACGGGCACCAGCATACGCTCATGATAAAGTTATATCATTAGGAGATATCGCTATTTTTACAGAAAGCGGAGAAGTACCTTTAAGGGAGGTATTGATTAAAGTGAAAGAAAAAGAAAACGGTGCAGTGTCATCTATAGATTTAAAATCGAATCCGGATGTGTTAAGAAAATATTTTGCGGAGATTTTGCCCGATTTTGATAGAGAGCGAGTATATCCCACCGACATAAAAAAACTGCTCAGTTGGTATAACTTACTTGTAGAAAAAGATCTTGCCGATTTTTCAGAAGAGAAAGAAGAAAAAACAGAGAAGTAGTTATTTAAACATAGAGAATAGATACCCTGATTATTAATACAAAATTATTTCTTGTTTAATGATCAGGGTATTTTGTTTGGAAAGTATTTAAAGTTTTTTATCGGGAAATTTAGATAAGTTCAAATTCTAAAGATGAAACAGTTAGTAGATATTGATAATTGGAAAAGAAAAGAAAACTATCTTTTTTTTAGGAACTTTGCGAATCCGTATTATACGGTAACATCGGTTGTAGATGTCTCGAAAGCTTATGATACATCTAAACGTTTAGGAATAAAATTCTCTCAATTTCTTATGTACGCTTCATTGAAGGCTGTAAATGAGATTGAGTCTTTGCGGTATAGGCAAATAGATGGGAAGGTCTGGCTTTTTGATTCGATCAGGCTTAATACGGCAGTATCGCTTCCTGATCACTCTTTTATTTCAGTAATAGTCCCTTATAAATCGTCTTTAAAAGAATTCGTAATGTCGATTCAAGAGCAGATAGATTTGGCCCGAAAAGGTTTGGGTGATGCATATGGGCTCGATTCTGAAAAAGACGTTATTGTCATTAGTATTAATCCGTGGTATAGCTTTACCGGAATGCAGTTCCAATTTCCCGAGAATGCAGGAGAAAATATGCCGCTATCTATTTTCGGAAAAGTAACGGAAGATAATGGAATAAAAAAAATGCCGGTTGCAATGAGTTTTCATCATGGTTTTGTTGACGGATATTATGTGGGGCAATATTGGGAAAAATTTCAACAAAATTTAAATACCCCTTATGAATGAAGTTGAAAAAACAAAGAATATTTGACTAAATTGTCCTATTGGAAAAGGTAACTGTTATAAAGTTTTAAAGCCGAAAATTTTCAGAGTATGATGAATGAACGGGAAAGTCATTCGTTATGCTCTTTTTTATTTTCTTGTCTGGAAAATTTACGACCGGCTCTTTGTCTTTTGAAATATTTGAATAATATAAAAGAATCTGTAACTTTGTTACAATATTTACACATACATTTAATTTATCGTATCATGAAAAATCTGATTTCGATTGTCATTTTGACAATATCATTATGTGCATGTACACAGCACCGGAGTCCAGCAGTCGAGTGGATAAGTACTACTGCCGATTCGCTTTTTGTTTCTCATCCGGGTATTTTTATGTCGGAGTTTGTGGATAGTGCGGACGTTGAAATTCTTTTAGATAATCCTATGCAGGAAATTGATGGGTTTGGGGCGTGTTTTAATGAACTGGGGTGGACTTCATTATCTGAGTTGAATAGTGAGGATAGAGAAAATATCATAAAAGATCTTTTTAGTAAGGATGGTATGAACTTCTCTGTCGGACGAATGCCTTTAGGAGCAAATGATTTTTCTCGGGATTGGTATTCCTATAATGAAACGGATAAAGATTTTGAAATGGAGAACTTTTCGATAGCCAATGATGAGGAAACATTGATCCCGTTTATTAAGGCAGCTTTGGCAGTACGTCCCGATTTAAGACTTTGGGCTTCTCCTTGGTGTCCCCCTACATGGATGAAATACAATAAACATTATGCATGTATGTATCAAGATCCTGAGACTGTACAGGAAAATATGAAACAGTTGGGGATCAGTAATAGCATAACTACGGTTAATCATCTTACTCCTGATCAGCAAGGAGCAGAAGGGGCGGATATGTTTATTCAGAAACCCGAATATCTAAAAGCTTATGCTCTGTATTTTAAAAAGTTTATCGAAGCTTATCGCTCCAAAGGTATTCGTATTGAAATGGTTGCACCTCAAAATGAATTTAATTCTTGTCAAGTATTTCCTTCATGCATTTGGACAGCCGAGTCTTTATCGCGTTTTGTCGGAACATATTTGGGTTCGGAAATGCAGAAATTGGGAGTGAAGATATTATTTGGAACGATGGAACGGAAAAATGATCTGATGATAGATACCGTTATGAAAAGCGAAGCAGGAAAATATGTCTCGGCTATCGGTTTTCAATGGGCCGGAAAAGGTGCAATTAAGGCTGTTCATGAAAAATACCCTGAATTAAAGCTGGTGCAGACTGAAAGCGAATGTGGAGATGGAAAGAATAGCTGGGATTATTGTTTTTATACTTGGAATCTGATGAAACACTATCTTAGCAATGGAACATCTGTTTACATGTATTGGAATATTTCGTTAGAAGAAGATGGCCTGAGCCATTGGTTCTGGCGTCAGAACTCCTTAGTATCGGTTGACAAGGATACAAAAACATATAGATATACCCCCGAATATTACTTAATGAAACAGTTCAGCCATTTTGTACAGCCTGGAGCGCGAAGAATTGAGACTTCGGGAAGATATGATAATTTGTTGGCATTCAGAAATCCTGATAATTCGATTGTTGTTATTGCAGCAAATGAAGAAAATTTTGAACAACCTTTGAAAGTCAGAATAGGGAAATTTATATTACCGGTGAATTTAGAATCTCGGTCTATAAATACGTTTGTAATACCAAAAAAATAAAGTCTATATCAAATAAGTGGAAAACGGGTAAGCAGATTTGTTTATCCGTTTTTTTTGAAATAAAGAAAACAATTGTAGGGGGCATAATATAATGTTAATATGAATGTTTTTTAATTTTACAACTTAATGTATTGTTTATTAATTATTTATACACAGTTTGAAGTACTTGTAAATAGACAATTAAAATGTTAATCACTTTAAACTACTTATATTTTGTTTTAAACATACTCAAAATAATTAAAGCATTTATTTATAACGATTTAAATGCTACTAAAAAAATAGTTAAGTATTGCTTTAAAAAAAATAGAACCATAAATATTTTTCATAAGTGACTTAAAAATTTACTCGCATCATTAAAACGAATGATAGTTAAATGTATTTGCCATTTTATAGATTCAATTTCTTCCTCATATTCTTTAATATAAAATATAGATTTTAGCTTTTTATCTTTAATTCCTCCATATAGATCTTCAACATTTTTTTCTATTTTCTCTAATGCTGTATTAAATGTTGGGGGAATTTCAAATTTACTGGAATAATGACCTAATTTGAAATTATTTATAGCTGAAAGTAGAGTATAATAATCTAAATAATAATCTTGATATTCTTTTTTTAAAGTAGCGATCTTATCACTTAGTTTTTTTATAGGTAATTGATATAAGAACTGTATGTTTTTTTGATAATATGTAGTGAATAAAAAATTTTCAGCAAGAATTTTTTTATCATTTTCTAATATATAATTTTCATTTTTCCATACATCCCAATTTTTTTCTAAAATTTCAGAATGTCGTTTTTGATATTCAGTATCATCATGCATATCATATTCAATTCCCCCCTGCATATCTATTGCATCAGTTAACATATTTCCTTTTCCTGTTAATAACCAATTTATATTTAATTCTGGATATTTGGATATTATTTTTTCCAATTTGTCTGATCCGATAGCATTTGCTTTGCCAATAAGACTATGCGAAATACCTATTGATGCAGCGAATTTCCGTTTGCTAATTTTTTTGTATTCGATAAACTGTAAAATTCTTTCTACTGTATTGTAAATTTTATCATCCATAATTGTTGTATATTGTAAAATATATTATACATTTGCACTATGATTAACACTAAATGAACAACAAATATAATGATTGGCTATGATAGATAGACAAGAATTGAGAAAAAAATTACCACGAGGGTACGGTAAAAAGATTGCCTTAAGAATTGGTGTTTCGGAACAATCCGTATCAAGATATTTCAACTACCGCCAAAATAGCGAACGGGTAGAAAATGCAGTTCTTGATATTTTAGTGGAATTGTCAGACGAAAAACGTAGAAAATTAGGTAGTATATTGTAGATATAAATATATATGTGCGGAATTGTATTAATTAAAAATGAAATATATATATCATACGCTTATATTTCAAGCGCTTATAATATATCTCCTAAAACTACGGAATGTTGGAGTTATCGTAATATTGGTTCAAAAATTTATATCAACAATCACGTATATATCAAATATGAAGACATACCAGTTCCTACCCGCAAGAAATTACCAAGAAAAGAAGAATTAATCGCACAATATGAAGCAAATAAAACCGACAATATAACAAATTTATATTTTAAAGAGATGGAACATGCCTACCTGAAAGGTTTTATCAAATACAGGGAACAATATATTTCACTTGTAAAATTTGATGAGGTAAACAGGTATGCTCAACATCATGCCGTATGGGAAGTTATCCTTAGATTGCACCAAAAAGAGAAAAAGCCCAAATTACGCAATATCTGGCAGGCTTATTGTCGGTTATATCCGGGTCGTTTTGCTTATAACCGGATGAATTACGCCATAAATAAAGCAAAAGAACAGGGCATTGATCACTTAATTATCAAAAACTATACAGGACGATCCGTTTCGATTTCTCCTGTTATAGACAAGTGGATATTAGATGCCATGAGTTCCGGGAAAGCTTATTCTCAAACATATATTTATAATTTGGTTTGTGATTTGTGCCGCCAATACGGATACAAATCCCCGTCTCTGACATCAGTTAAAAACCGATGCCGGGACTTTCTTGCGGTTGTTGCCGACAAACGCTACGGAATGGACAAGCAGAATTTTAATAAAATGCCGTATAAAGGTATAGAAAAAGCCCAATATGCCAATGACCAGTGGCAGATTGACGGCTGGAGGCTGCCGTTTTATATGGACGGATATAAAACACTGACGTTGTTTTATATCATAGACGCTTTTAGCGGTTATATTGTAGGTTATCATATTGATTATACCGAACATACAGAAACCATATTGAAAGGCATTGAAAATGCGGTGAAATTTTCCGGTTGTCTTCCGTTTGAAATATTATCGGATAATCATTCGTTTAATAAAACCAAAGAAGCGGCTTACTTTAAAAACACCCTTGAAAAAATCGGTACGAAATGGACTATTTCGGAAAATCCGCGTTATAAATCATTGGTCGAAAGGAGTTTTAAAACCTTTGGAAATGCCTTTTGTAAACCACAATATGGCTATATCGGAGAGGGAATAAAGACAAAAAATCCGGACGGGAGAACATCTCAAGAATTAATAGATAAATATACCAAGTCTGGCGCATGGCTGACCGAGGAACAAATAAAACTTATAGCTATCCAGTGTATAGAATCATATAACACCACGATCGGGAAGAGTCAAAAAAGCCGGAAAGAAATATATTGCAACGGCAAGCAACCTCACGCTTTTAAAATCGATAAATTGGACTGTCTGCGTTTGTTCATACGGGATGTAGAAAGCATTGTCCGCCGTGGGCAAATCACAATAGAACGAGGTGGCGTACGATATGAATTTCAACTAAACAAAGAGCAATATATTGCACTGAACGATAAACGGGTACGGGTAAGATATGAAAGCTTTAATGAAATATATTTATTTGACATTAAGACAGATGAATACTTGTGCAGAATTAAACGCAAACAGTATGCGCACGGGGCTAAAGCTAATCAAAATGAGGACGACACGCTACAATATTATAAGCATAAAGGACTTTTAAAAGGTATAAAAGCATCGTTTAAACAGCGACAAATAGAAATAGCCTGGCTCGCTGAGAGTATTGATCCTGAAGCCGCCTATGCTATGAATGCCAAACTGACTCCTAAAAATATTATAGAAGTATTTGAACAGAACGGACATTTAAAAAATGAGGCGGAACGGCTGGGTGTTAACCTTGAAACGGTAACTAATATTCCGGTATTCAGCGAAGTTCAAACTATTGCAAAAGAAGATCAAGAAAAAAGGAATAAAAGGAAAACGTCTCCTTTTACTCCTAAAAATCATACTATTAGCATATATACTCCTAAAGCAGAAGAATAAACACTAAAACCAATAATATGAAATCGAATACAAATGTACAGGAAAAAGCCGAATTAAAAAAGGCTGTCTCTTTGTATTGTGTGCAAAGAGGTATCAGTAAGGCGGATTTTGCCGTTAAAGTCGGGGTGAGCAGTGCAACATTGTCGAATATCGAGAACGAACGATGGGAAAAGGTCTCCGAGGCTATGTGTAAAAAAATATGGTCGCAACTTAAAAAGGAATCGACTGGGAATTTGTACAATACCATAGATTTTGAGTCGGTATGTAAGCTCTGTGAATCAGCACAAAAGCACCATTTAATGATAGATACCGGAACAGGGAAAACGACATCGCTTACCGCCTATTCCAAAAACAGAAATGTTTACCGCATTACTTTTGAAAAAAGCATGAACCCGAAACAGTTTTTTATTACGGTACTAAAAGAAATGGGGGTTGATTTTGAAGGCGGTGTAAATGCCATGATAAACAGGCTTTCCGAAGAATTGAACAGCAAGCAAAGCCCGTTAGTAATTATTGATGAAGCCGGTAAAATTACGCATACAATCATGCTTTACTTACATGACCTAAGAGAAAAGACAAAAAACAATTGCGGGTATGTTTTAGCGGGAATGCCCTATTTTAAAACGAACCTGCAAAAGTTCTCGAATAAAACCAAAGAGGGTTATTCGGAATTTTACCGCCGAATTAACTTGTGGCACACATTGGAGGGTTTAAATTCAGAAGAAACAGAATATATATGTCGTACGCACGGAATAAACGACCCCGTACGCCTTAGAGAATTGTCCCGAAAACGTCGTTTCGGAGATTTGATGAATGAAATTTTATTAGACAAAGTAATCCGGGAAGAAATATAAATGATAACCAATATGAATAATACACAAGAGTTTAACAGTATTAAAGATGTCATTGAGGGCTGTGACGAAATAGTAATTACTTATGCTCTGAACGACGAGATGAAATTATGTAAAATAGTTACTCTATACAACAGTCGAGAGTTTGGTGAGGATTATATTCAATGTGGTATTGGCGAAACGATGAAAGCGCAAAAAGATATATCCTTGTTTAGGAGTATAAGGTATTATATAAAAGACAAAATTATAAAATGCTCCTCTCGTTTAAATTTTGCGGTTTTATTAAAAACAGTTCCCGGGTTTGTTCCCGGAGAAAATGTCCATGATTGTAGAACTTTCAAATGAAATCCAATGAAACCTATTACATCACCGCAACTAAAAAAGATACACACACTATTAAATAAAACCGGACTAATGAATTACAAATCAGAATTATGTTTTAGTTTCAGTCACGGTCGTACGCAAAGCAGTCGGGAACTTACCGTTATTGAAGCAAAAGAATTTATAGAATACTTGAGTCAAAAGGATGATTCGGTACGGATAATTAGGGCGATATGGCATTTATCATACCGAATGAATATAATATATCCGGGAGGATATGATGAAAAAGAAATGAATGCTGCCAAGCTGGATTTATTTTGTCGAAGTAAAGGTGTAGTAAAAAAGGCGATCAGAGAGCAAAGTATAAGTGAATTGAGAAAAACTCGGAGGCAATTTGAAGCCATGTTTGCGCGATATGAGCAAAAACAAAAAATTACAGTTTCTATAAACGAATTAAAAGAGCAGTTGGATATGTGTGTTAAACATGAGAAATATGAAGAGGCGGCAGAAATAAAGAATAAAATAAATCAATTAAATGAAAAAATACGGTCTAAACGAAATAAAAGGATTACAGCCTTTTAAAGCCATAAATATATATAGACCTCCACCCGAACAAAAATAATTCGGTTCTAACAGGTTTAAACAGCTTATTTAAAGGATTGAGAATAATAAACATGAAAGGTTATAATAGAGAAAACAAATTAAAACTAGTTATTCGGGTTCAGGAAGAGTATTTAAAATATGCCAATAGTGGATTAACGACTGCTTATATATACCGAACTTATATATATCCCAAGTTTTTAATATCCCAAGCTACATTTTACAATTATTTAAATGAACCTGCGAAAAGAGATTTAAAGAAAATAGAAAATGATAAATGTAGTAAAACAAAATGATAAAGCGGTATTAACCCTTTATGGGGAGGTTGGCCGCGGCGATTTTACCGGGGTAAATGTTAGTCGTACTATAGGAGAACTGGAGAAAGAGTATAAAGTAATAGATATAAGGCTACATACTCCCGGCGGTTCAGTTTTCGAAGGAAATGTAATCTGTAACACTTTGAAAAATTCGAAAGCCGAAATAAATATTTATATCGACGGTATAGCCGCCTCAATGGGGGCAATTATTTTGACGGCAGCTAAACGCGTATACATAGCGGAAAACGGTTTTGTTATGATACATTCTCCTTATAGTGGAGGTGTCGGAAACGCAAAGGAATTGGAAATTCAGGCCGGAGTACTTCGATCTATGGAAGCCGATGCTATTAAGTGTATATGTAAAAAAACAGGCAAACCTGAAGATGAAATAAAAAGGTTGTTTTCAGGGGATGAAAATTGGTTTGATGCCGAACAAGCAAAAAAATTGGGTATCGTAGACGAAATTATTCCGGGAATAATCCCCAATATAAAGAACTCAAGCAAAGACGGGAAATATAATATAGAAGAGATTAACATCCGGTTTTCTGCGTCTCTGAATTACTACAGCTTAAAGCAAGGATTAATTAAACTAATTGGACTAAAAGATAATATTGAAGATAGAGATATTATATCGGCAGTTTCTAAATTGGTTAAACCTTCAGAAGCTGCAATACAAAAGGCTTTGTCATTAAATATTATAGATGCTGCTTTAGCTACGAACCTCCGGAATATGGGAGAAAACAGCCCAGAAGAATTGAACAAATTTCTCGAAAGGCTGGAACAAAACAGCGTTCAAGAATACAAACAAAAAGTATCGGCCTTGTTTAAAAAAAATTGGGCTAAACTTTCTTATATACAACCGTCCGTTGTAAACAGGTTAAGGGTATTAGCAGAAAAACCGGAAAATTTTGAGGTTATTCAAGATTTTATAGAACAATTATCCGAACGTCAGACATTTACATCTATGATACAGAGTGCCGGCGGTATGGAAAGCAGGGCAAATTGGACATTGGAAGATTATCGAAAAAAAGACCCGCGTTATTTAAGAGATAACCCTAAATTTTATGAGGAACTTATGAAAAATGAACAATACTAATATTTAAAATTCTAAAATTATGTCATTAAACAAACAAGTATGGATTAATCAGATAAAAGAAAAATTTTATCCTGACAGCTCTTTTTTGAATGTGGTTAAAAATATGTCGGCTTTGGTTGATAACGATAAGATTAATCTTGCAGAGGCCGGGCTTGATCCTGAAGTATTAATTAATAACAATACCTATCCTATACGTATTGATAAGCGCATTGATACTTCTATAACAATAGAGTTGGATTTATTTGAAACTACAAATACTATCGTTAGGCGTCCGGAGGTTATAGAGTATGCTTACGACCAATTGGAAAGCGTATTAAGAGGGCATCGAAATTCCCTACGGATAAAAACTGCGACAAAGGCAGCTCATGCTTTTGCTCCGGCCGAGGATTCGGTAAATACTCCAATCATTGAAACTAACGGAGAAATAACTTCTGGACGAAAAAAAATAACGTTTAGTGATATTATAGAATTAAAAAGACGATTTGATGATGCGGATATACCTTTGGAAGATCGTTACTTAATTCTTAATCCAAACCATGTAACAGACCTATTGGAAGCAGATTTAAAATTGTTTAAAAATCTTACCAATACCGCCTCCGGAGCTGTATTTAATTTTGCGGGATTCAACTTGTTGCAATTTTCTAAAACTCCCAAATACAAAAAAAACGGGGAAAAATGGGTTAAAGCCGGTTTTGAAGCAGAAGACGGAACGAATTTTTGTTCTTTTGCTTTTCATGCAGACGAAGTCATGAGGGCCGATGGTGAAATACATATGTATTCTAAGGAGAATGATCCAGAACAACGGGGGACTATTGTAGGGTTTGACAAACGTTTCATTGCCATGCCGATACGTAATATCGCTTTAGGGGCAATTGTTTCGTCTAATGCTTGATAATTAATTTTATTTGAGTATCTTTGCTGTGTTCGGGCCTGCGAGCCTGAAGTCCCTCCGGGAAACGGAAAAATAATAATTCTGTTTCCCGGTTGTATTTTATAATTAACTTATTAACAATTTATATTGCCTATGCTTATTTTTAACAAATGAGTTGATTAACATTATTAGTTTTTTCAATTAACATTTTATTTTGCCTGTTACACAATATTAAGCTAAAAACTGTTATGTAAAATATATTAATTTTATTGTGTTGGATTTATTTATAAAAAGCTAATTATGACGATCCGAAAATTATTTTTGTTGATGACATTATTTGTTGGGATGAGTATATCTGAAATTAATGCGGAAACTAAGGATTCTTTGTGGACGACTTCTGGATATGCAGGTCTTAAGTTGACTCAAGTCAGTTTTACAAATTGGGCGACAGGAGGGGATAATGCTTTTGCCTTTGATTTGCAAGGAACATATCAAGCAGATTATAAACATAATAAGCATGTATGGAAAAATAGATTGGAGTTGGCTTATGGATTGAATAAGACCAGAGGAGATGGATTAAAGAAAACCAGTGATAAGATTTATTTGAATTCCAATTACGGATATGAAATATATAAAAATTTATATGCGAGTGCCATTTTGAATTTTCAGTCACAATTTACAAGAGGATATGATTATGCAATCAGCCGGGATATCTCTGTTTCGGAATTTATGTCTCCCGGATATTTAATGACCGGACTTGGGGTGACATGGATACCTAATAAATATTTTACAGCGGTATTTTCACCTGTAGCATGGCGTGGAACATTCGTTTTAAATAAACGACTTTCCGATGAAGGTGCATTTGGTGTAAAGCCGGGTAAAAACCTCTTGTCTGAATTAGGAGCTAATCTAAAATTGGAAGGTAAATATGAATTTTTGAAAAATATGACAGTTTATTCTCGGTTAGATCTATATTCTGACTATTTACGGAAGCCTCAAAATGTCGATGTAAATTGGGAAGTTCAATTAAATATGGTTATTAATAAGTGGTTCTCTACAACATTAACAACAAATCTGGTATATGACGATGATGTCCTTATCGGATTGAGTGACGGTCGTAGAGTAAAACGGGTTCAATTTAAAGAGTTATTAGGAGTCGGGCTTCAATTTAATTTTTAGAATGTCTAATATACAATAAGAGGTGGATTTTTTAATCCACCTCTTATTGTATATTAGGTTAAGTATAACTGTTTATTTACTTAGTTCAAATCCGATCAGCATGCCGTCATAACCTTCGGCAACGGATCCGATTGTCTTGATTGTCGAACTTTTAGATGCTGAAGATAATTTAGTTAATATCTGTAACAATTTATCGGCATTAAATAACAGTTTTATGTTATTTCCGGATTTCTCGATTTTAGCTTCAGATTTTCCAATATTTATTAATCCGGCAATTTGATATTGTAGGTTTAGCTCTTGATTTTCTGCATCGAACGTGTATGTTCCCTTAGAATTGCGTCCCATAAATTTATTTACAAACGTACTATCGGCGAATGTATATCCGAATTTTTCTGAACTGATACCTATTTTTGAATAAATACCGGCCAATTTTTCACTAACTTCATTAGCGACTATTGCACCACCGGCTTTTTTCAAAAGATCTTCAGTAGTAAATGAACATGCGGGACTTGCATATTTCCATGTACCTTCTAAATCAGATTGTTTAACACCACTGATTCCCGATACAATATTTGATACAGCGTCTTTTACATTTGAAGAATTAAGAAAATCTTTCAGACTTTGTGCATAAGATGAAATAGTTGTGGCAAACAATAAAACCACCGCAAGTGATACAACTTTTCTTTTCATGATGAATTTTATTATTTAATAACATTAGTGTCCACTAAAAAATCATAGAAGTTCTTTGAAATTATTGAAATTCAA
>OGLM01002928.1_pt1 | contig 14773 bp, 10 predicted proteins | sample 1572531 | NCBI WGS metagenome assembly OGLM01 (sample SAMEA2581909, study PRJEB24529) | metagenome | biome: Human gut stool | place: China | collected 2011 | reverse complement strand
GCGACTGATCATTAGATTCTTCTGCCATCTCAATAAGTGTCTTAACATCATCAAGTCCTGTTTCTAGCTCATTGTATCTTTCAAATGCATCCTTTAAGCCTTTAAGCTCTTTCATTGCATTCTGTGATTTATCCGGATTATCCCAGAATCCCGGAGATTCCATATCAGCCTCTAATTCTTCAATCCTTTTCTGCTTATTGTCAAGATCCAGAGAATTCTTAATCTGAGCCATAGGCTTATCGTATCCTGAAATTCTGTATCTAAACTGGTCTAACTCTACCATATGTCCTCCAAAATAATAGGCGCGGACGCTGATATTTCAAGCATTCCGCGCCCTGATGTCTCTTATAAACTTATGCCTGTCTTCCGCAGCAATTCTTATATTTCTTGCCACTTCCGCATGGGCATGGATCATTAGGATATATCTTCTTCTCTGTTCTTCTCGCTGGTCCCTTAACAGATGGTCCTTCGTCCTTATTAGTACCTGTTACCTTGGCAACCTGTTCTCTTTCAACCTTCTGCTCAACCTGAATATGCATAAGAAGTCTTACGGTATCCTCTGTAATTCCTGCAGTCATCTCATCAAACATGTCATAACCCATCATCTTATACTGGACAACAGGATCTCTCTGTCCAAGTGCCTGAAGACCGATACCCTGCTTTAACTGATCCATATCATCGATATGATCCATCCACTTTCTGTCGATAACCTTTAATAATACGACACGCTCGATTTCACGGATCTGTTCCGGTTCAGGGAACTGTGCTTCTTTGTCTTCATACATTTTCAAAGCCTTTTCCTTTAATGTATGCAGTAATTCATTCTTATTCTTAATCGATTCATCATATACAACCGGTTCTAACGGAATGGTCGGCAGTAATAATTCATTAATTTCTGTGTAATCCCATTCCTTCGGTGAAGCATCTTCTCCGATGCAGCGGTTGACAACACTTTCTACAAAGTCCGTAATCATCTTAATCACAGAGTTACGCATACTTTCGCCGTTTAATACGCGGTTTCTCTCCGCATAAATGATTTCACGCTGTTCATTCATAACCTGATCATACTGTAACAGATGGCTTCGGATACCGTAATTATTGGTTTCAATCTTCTTCTGTGCTTTTTCAATCGCACTGCTTAACATCTTATGCTCAATCCGCTCGTTTTCATCAACGCCGAGTGCATTAAAGACGTTCATTAAACGTTCCTGTCCGAACAGACGCATCAAGTCATCTTCAAGTGAAATGTAAAATCTTGATTCACCCGGATCACCCTGACGTCCTGCACGACCACGCAGCTGGTTATCAATTCGTCGGGATTCGTGGCGTTCCGTACCGATAATTTTTAAACCGCCTGCTGCTCTTGCTTCTTCATCCAGCTTAATATCCGTACCACGTCCTGCCATATTGGTCGCAATCGTAACTGCACCATGCTTACCTGCCTGCGAAACGATTTCCGCTTCTTTTTCATGGTACTTGGCATTTAACACGTTATGCTGGATACCTTTTTTGCGGAGCATTTCACTTAACAGCTCGGAAGTTTCAATTGTAATCGTACCAACAAGTACCGGCTGTCCCTTTTCATGGGATTCGATAACAGACTCAACAACCGCATTGAATTTACCTTTTTTTGTCTTGTATACGGCATCTTCTAAATCCACTCTGGCAACCGGTCTGTTCGTCGGCACTTCAACAACGTCCATGTTATAAATTTCACGAAATTCTTTTTCTTCCGTCAGCGCTGTACCGGTCATACCGGCTTTCTTTTCAAATTTGTTAAAGAAATTCTGGAATGTAATGGTTGCAAGGGTCTTACTTTCTCTTTTAACCTTTACGTGTTCCTTCGCTTCAATTGCCTGATGCAGACCGTCTGAATATCTTCGTCCCGGCATGATACGTCCTGTAAATTCATCAACGATTAAAACTTCATCATCTTTTACAACGTAGTCTTTATCCTTAAACATCAGGTTGTGTGCACGCAGTGCCAGTGTCACATTATGCTGGATTTCCAGATTTTCCGGGTCTGCGTAGTTGTCAATGTGGAAGAACTGTTCAACCTTGTGGACACCCTGCTCGGTAAGGTTGACAACCTTATCCTTTTCATTAACGATAAAGTCACCGTCTTCTTCCATTTCTTCCTGCATGATTGCCTGCATCTTAGTCATCTCGCCCTTGTATTCGCCGCGCTGTAACTGGCGTGCAAGGACATCACACAATTCATAAAGCTTCGTAGACTTACCGCTCTGTCCTGAAATGATAAGCGGTGTTCTTGCCTCATCAATTAATACAGAATCGACTTCATCGATGATACAGTACTTGAGATTTCTAAGTACCAGCTGTTCTTTATAAATTGCCATGTTATCACGCAGATAATCAAAACCAAGTTCATTGTTGGTTACATATGTAATATCACAGGCATATGCTGCTTTTCGTTCTTCTTCTTTTAAATCATGAAGGACAATGCCGACCGTCAGTCCTAAAAACTGATGAATCTGTCCCATCCACTCTGCATCTCGCTTTGCAAGATAGTCATTGACAGTAACAACAAGTACGCCTTCTTCTGTCAGGGCATTTAAATATGCCGGAAGGGTACAAACGAGTGTCTTACCTTCACCGGTACGCATCTCTGCAATACGTCCCTGATGCAGAATAATACCACCGATAATCTGTACTCTGTAATGTTCCATGCCAAGGACCCTGCGTCCGGCTTCCCGGACAACCGCATAGGCTTCCGGTAAAATATCATCAAGAGTTTCCCCTTTTTTTAATCTTTCCTTAAATTCTTTGGTCTTTCCTTTTAATTCTTCGTCACTATATGCCATCATTGTGTCACGATAGCTTTCCACTTTGTCAGCAATTGGTGCAATTCTTTTCAGCTCATGCTGGCTGTGTGTTCCAAATAACTTTTGCGCTAATCCCATTTTAATCTCCATTCCGCCGCGCAACCGGCATTTCAATTTCAACGATTGGGCGTATCCCTGATACACTATGCCACATTGCTCTATTGTACCACTCATTCCATAATTAGGCAAGTAAAACGCGCCGCTCTTTCACTGGGATTCCCGCCCTTTCTTCTGTTTTACATAAATTTCACATTATGACTGACATAAAAAAGCCGGCAGTACGGAAAATCATCCCATCCCGTACTGCCGGCTTCTTTCGCTTATTTATTTAGTTTTATGAAGAACTAATCCAGTTCCGGTTCAATGAGTCCGTATGTGTTGCCTTTTCTCTTATACACAACATTGACTTCTTCTGTTTCTGAATTGAAGAATACATAGAAGTTATGTCCTAATAATTCCATCTGTACACATGCTTCTTCCGGATCCATTGGCTTAATGCCAAATCTCTTTGTACGAATAATCTTTACTTCATCTTCATCATTGTAGTCTTTATCTACAAATTCCTGAGCAAATGCTGCTGCATTCTGATGCTTGTCTACGATCTTATTCTTGTACTTTTTGAGCTGACGTTCGATAACTTCTTCTACCAAATCGATGGAAACATACATATCGCTGCTTACCTGCTCGCTTCTGATAATATTGCCTTTGACCGGAATCGTGACTTCTATTTTTTGTCTTTCCTTCTCAACGCTTAAAGTTACGTTCACTTCTGTTTCTGGAGCAAAGAATCTGTCAAGCTTACCAAGCTTTTCTTCTACTGCTGACTTTAACCCTTCTGTAACATCGATATTTCTTCCTGTAATAATAAAACGCATGATGTCCAACTCCTTTATTGTGTATTTTCATCGTGGTATTGCTAATGAACACCATCTATCTGATGTATTTATTATAACACAATTTTGGATTTAGACAAGCAAATTCACACAATTTATTCTTTTTTATGATATTTTTTATTCAAAAATAAGATGGGCTTTTTTACTGGCTATGCAACAGATTTGTCAAGCCTTTTCGCCCTGTTTTTTTGCGTAAAATTGCGATTTATGATTTTTTAACAAAACATGTATTCTGTTTTACAAACTTATCCCCATTGTGGAAATACACACATTCCATTGTGGATAATGTGGATAACTCTGTGCATAACTTATTTTCACGCAAAAAACGGACTTTTTGCGTGGGGATAACTTCGGAATAATTTGTCAATGAATGTCGATAATTTTTTGAGATGTGTAAAGATGCCTCTTGTTTTTAGCAGAGTTGCACAAGCGCCTTTTTGTCAATTATTTTTTGAGAAATATTTATATTCCAACAACTGTATGCATTTGTTTGAATCTTTTTTCTTTTTACTGTAAGATATATGATGATATCCGGGTCAAAGCAGAGCGTAGACAAGAGAGTGTACAATACCCTTATCCAGGGGATTTTGATCCGGGATTTGCCGGATATGCGGCATTTACAATATTGAAATTTTTCAGAATCGAGGTTTTATATCAGATATGTGCAAAACAGTTTTAATTACGGGAGCTTCCCGCGGTATCGGCCGCGGCATTGCACTCTCTTTTGCAAAGGAAGGCTGGCAGGTTGCCTTAAACTGTCGTCAGAATGTGGAACAGTTAAATGAAACAAAGGCGCTGGTATGTAAGGGCGGTGCAAAATGTGCTATTTTTCCTGCCGATGTGAGCGACTATACACAAACGGAAAAAATGTTTGGGGATATTAAACAGACCTTTGGTGGTGTGGATATTCTCATAAATAATGCAGGAATTTCTATAATCGGACTTTTTCAGGATTTGTCACGTGCAGACTGGATGCGGCTGATGGATACAAATGTCGGCTCTGTTTATAACTGCTGCCATTTTGCCATTCCGCATATGGTACATGAAAAATGTGGAAAAATCATTAACATTTCTTCAGTCTGGGGGATTGCAGGTGCAAGCTGCGAAGCCGCATACAGCGCTTCTAAAGGAGCTGTTAATGCCTTAACCCGCGCACTGGCAAAGGAACTTGCACCGAGCAATATTCAGGTCAATGCCATTGCCTGCGGTGCAATTGATACAGATATGAATGCTTTTTTAAGCGAAGATGAACGTGCTTCTTTAATAGAAGAAATTCCAGCCGGACGTCTTGGAACACCTGCGGAAGTTGGCTCACTGGTACAGTCTTTATGCAGTGACAGTGGCTATCTTACCGGGCAGGTTATCCAGCTTGACGGCGGATGGATTTGATTTATTTGATATACGACCGCTCAACGGTTACGACTGCAAAGCACTTCGGATTTTTTTTCTGAATGGCATTATGAACCATATCCTGTACCTCTTTGTCGGTATATTTATACTGATGCGGTACAACTAAATCAAAGATGAGATTGGTAAGGTATGGGCCTTTAGTGCTTCTGAAATCGTGAATGCTTAAACGGTCATCAATTTCTGCAATAACTTCCAGCACCATTTCTTTTAATTCTTCCACTTCTTTATCATCATTGACAACCGGATCCATGTGAATGGATATGCCGCAGTGCAGCTGACCGGCTACTCTGTGTTCCGCAATATCAATAATATCATGTGCGGCAAGCAGGTTCATTGTATACGGCACTTCTGCATGAAGGGTAACAAAAACCCTTCCCGGTCCATAATTATGTACAATCAAATCATGGATTCCGATAATATGCTCATCTTCCATAACCAGTTCCTTTAACTGTCTCACAAAAGATTCTTCCGGCGGCTGTCCAAGAAGCGGATAAACCGTTTCTTTAGCTGCCTTTTTCATTACTCCTTCTCTCCTTTTCCTTTCATGATGCTGAATGCCAGGTTAATGATCAGGATAAATACAAACAGTACCACACCGGTTGCGATACAGTCGGAAAGACTGTCTGCCGCTGTTGCGCGCATGGCTGCAGAATCAATCCGCTTTCCCAGCGAGGTATTAAAATATGCCATCCAGAATTTTAATGCAATCGAACCCGCCAGAATCACAACCGATACAACGCTAAATTCCATCGCCTCCGGCTGAAAGATTTTTATAACCGAATCTTTAAACAGTTCAATTGCCATTACGATAATAACTGCCGATACAATCATTCCGGCGATATATTCGATTCTGCCATGTCCAAATGGATGGTCTGTATCCGCCGGCTTGCCTGCCATTTTAAAGCCTGCCAGCGTTACAATGGATGAACCGGCATCGGATAAGTTATTGAAGGCATCTGCCGAAATGGATACGGAACCGGTAATGATACCTGCAAAAAATTTACATGCAAATAAAATCAGGTTGCATATAATTCCTACAATTCCCGCAAAAATCCCGTAGTTTTCCCGCACTTTAATGTCTTTCACATTTTTGTAATCCTTTATAAATATTTTTAAAAGTCCTTCACTCATATTTTCCTCTTTTCCGCCTCCATCTTTATTCCACAAATTTTTAGCACCCTCGTATTTATTCGTTATTACTATTATATATACACTATTTTGACAGAATTTCCTAGCAAATTTATATTTTTTCATGTATAATGCTTAATATAAGAAGAAATGCAGGTAGAAATGCAAAATGCAGGTAAACCTGCATAGCATTTTGCTTCGCAAAACAAGGAGGTAAAATCCTCTGCTCCTGCTTAGAGCAGTCGCATTTTGCTTCGCAAAACAAGGAGGTAAAATCCTCTGCTCCTGCTTAGGGCAGTCGCATTTTGCTTCGCAAAACAAGGAGGATTGTATGTTTCAACTTTTTCCTACTGCCACTCCGGAGGAGGTCGGCATTGACAGCCAATGGCTGATGAATTTTTGTAAACGGCTGGAAGAACAGCAGCTTCCACTGCACAGTGCCTTGATTATGCGGCACGGAAAGGTGTGCATGGAAACTTACTATAAACCTTATACACGTGATACCCTGCACCGTATGTTTTCCGTCACTAAAAGCTTTGTATCTTTGGGTATCGGACTGCTTGAGGCCGAAGGAAAATTATCCCTTGATGATAAAATTGTGGATTTTTTCCCTGAAAAGCTGCCAAAGCCGGGTGTACATCCCTATATAGCGATGATGACAATCCGTGATATGCTCACAATGAGAACCTGTCATGACAAGACAACGTACAAAGCACCTGGCGTTACCGACTGGGTGGCTTCGTTTTTTACCGTACCCCCGACACATGTTCCCGGCACGAATTTTTCCTACGATACTTCATCTACACATACACTTGGCGCATTAATTGAAAAATTAAGCGGTATGGACCTGCTTTCTTACCTGCGTTTTAAATTTTTGGACGAAATCGGATTCTCTGCCAATGCGTATATTTTAAAAGACCCTAACGGTGTCAGCATGGGCGGTTCGGGACTCTGTGCCACACCGTATGATTTGCTAAAGGTCATTTACCTGATTGCCAATGACGGTGTATGGCAGGGCAAGCAGCTTCTGCCTGCCGGTTATGTCCGTGCAGCAAAATCTATGCAGAGTGACCCTTACGGCAGACAGTCCTCACTTGAAGAATTACAGGGCTATGGCTATCAAATCTGGATGACACGCCATAACGGCTATGTTTTATTCGGCATGGGCGGACAACTTGCACTGTATGTACCGGATAAAGATATTTTCATGGTAACAACTGCCGATGCACAAGGACGTCAGGGCGGTGTACAGCTCATTTACGAAGCCTTCTGGCATGAAATTTATGACAAAATCGCCACGGATTCCCTGCCTGCTGCCACACCGGAATACACTGCCGCTTTTTTAGAATATTGTAATACAAGAACATTGTTTGTTCTGCCGGGCAGTCTGACTTCACCCGTTTTGGCGGATATCAACGGTATAACTTATCAAATGGATGAAAACATCTGCCAGATGAAGACGATGAAGGTGGATATTGCCACCGATACCGGACTCGGAACACTGACCTATGAAAATGCTTCCGGTGTCCATACCCTTTCCTTCGGACTGGGTTATAACGCCTTCGGTCAGTTCCCGGACTATGATTTAAAATATGCCGCTTCTGCAGCTTTCCGCATGGAAAACACACTACTGGTTAAGATTCAGATTATTGATTCCGCCATCGGCAATCTCTTTTTCAGTCTGAATTTTAAGGGAGATTATGTGACAGTAATGCTCCGAAAAATTGAGGAGAGTTTGTTTGGAGAGTATAATGGGGTCTTTAGTGGACGTAAAATTTAATACAGAGATGTAAGAGAGAGAACCACAAAGGGCCGCCTCAACGTTATCACTTGACTTCGGCTGCCCTTTGTGGTTCTCTCTATCTACTGTATTGAATTTTCCTATGAGGAATACAGAAAGTTTTTGTACAAGTAATGGTTATTCACAATACAGTCTTTAATATCACGTCAATGCGATGTTCATATGTGTGATATTGTACAATTTTCTTTAAACCGTTTTGTGCGATGGTCTTTCTTTCATCTTCATGGTCCAGATAATATTCTGCCTTGCGCATCATATCGTCTAAGCTGTCATAGTAAACGAGGTCTTTTCCATTTTCAAAGAAATCCCCCAGTTCAATCTGATAATTGGTCAGCAGAAATCCGCCTGCCCCTAAAATATCCCATATCCGCAGCGGCAGTCCCGTTCGGATATTGCGGATTGTAAAATTCATATTTATGTCGGATTCGTGAAAAACCAGCGGCATTTCCTCACGGTAATCCACGCTTTCCTTTACATGCACGCCGCGAAGTCTGTCATCGGTTCTGTCTGTATACAGATTCACCTCAAACCGGGATGCCAATGCATTTAAATTGCGGATACGCTCTTTCTGTGCCGTTTTAAAACCCAGATAAGTTGAAGAAAAGACAAGCTTGATATCGGAAAATGCCGTATCCGACTGATGAAAGTCAATAATTTCACAAAGCCGCTCTAAAATGTCTGCTGTCAACAGGCGGTCAAACACATTATCCCCGTATAAATCCAGCTGGGCTTCCATGCATGCATCAAAATAGCCCTGTAAATACTCCGGCAGTTTATCTTCAATGGCATCGTATGAATTTTTATAATACAGACCACCGACAAAGGAAATGTCCCCGCGGTATTTTCCCTTTTCTTTTTCGGACGCTGCTTCTATGCAGTTTTTTACGCGCTCTGCGTTAACTGCCAGCGGCAGATAATATACATGTTTCACACCCATCTGCAAAAACCGGTAGTAGTCAAATTTATCAAATAAAAATATGTAATTGCACTCGTTAAAAACCGAGGTGTCAAACATCGTCAGCATCGGTGAATCCACCGTCCATGCAATGTATTTTTTCTGCTCCGCCTGACAGGCATTAGACACTCGTGAAAAATAATTGGCAGAAAAAACAAGGTCGTACTCCGCAACGACTTCTTTGAGTCTTCGGATATCTGTCCCTTTCCGCTCGTCCGGCATTTCCTCGTAATATTCTACTGTATGTCCGAAGCTTTCAAATGCTTCTGCAATATCCTCCTGGTGAAAAACACTCCACCGGTATATTAAAATTTTCATGTTTTCACCTCGCCTTTTATCTTCTTCATATTATAATGCCAGGGTCTGCGGTTTATTTGGTAAACTGTACGGTATCACGTTCTGTGGGTACTGCCTGCGCAAAAAACTCCTGCACGGCAGCTTCATACTCTGCCATATTCCGGGATTTGCGGATTTTTTTGAATGCCTTGTCCGCATTGTCAAAGTACGGCTTCTGATAAAACCACAGCTCTTTCATTTTATGAATCGTATTCTTATCGCCCGACATAATTTTTAGATATTCGTGATAAATGCGGTCGTGAAACTGACGGAGGCGTGCGGTGTCCTCGTGTGTTGTGGCAGTCCTGCTTTCCTCTGCCGCAATCTGCTCTATGAGTGCCGGATTTCCGATAAATCCTCTGCCTATCATCACTCTGTCCGCTGACGGGAAGCGTTCTTTAAAACGCCTGTAATCAGCAATTGTAAAGAGATCGCCGTTGTAGCATACGGGATTTGTGCTTTTTTCCAGTGCCTTTTCAAAATATTCCAGCCGCGGCTTATTTTTATAGTAGTCTTTCTGCACGCGCGGGTGGAGTATCAGTTCCTCAAACGGATAACGGTTATAGATATCTAACAGCCGGTCAAATTCTTCCGGTTCTTCCATGCCGAGCCTTGTCTTTACGGATAATTTCACCTTTTTGTCCGCAAGCAGCTCATTTTCATAAATCTGTGCAAAAAATTCGTCCAGCTCATCGGGTACGGATAAAAAGCCCGCCCCGCGCTTTTTTGCCACAACCGTTCCGGACGGACAGCCCAGATTCAGATTCAGTTCGGTATAGCCTTTTTCATATAAAAGCCGTGCCGCATTTATAAATAAATCGGCACGGTTGGTCATTATCTGTACCGCCAGCGGCATATTGACGTTATTATCCGGATTCATGTCACGCTGTTCCCGCGCCGTAAAACCGTTGGTCTGATTGGGTGAAATAAACGGCACAAAATATTTATCAATCCTGCCTTTTCCGTAAAATTCTTCATAAGCATTTCTGTAAATGTGCCCTGTAACCCCTTCAAGCGGTGCAAAATAAATCTTCATTTTAATCGAGTTCTGCCTTTCCTGTATATAATTCGTAGTAACGGCCTTGTCTTTGCAGAAGCTCTGTGTGCGTTCCGCGTTCAATAATCCTGCCGTGTTCCAGTACCATAATCATATCGGAATTTCGTATCGTTGACAAGCGGTGTGCAATGACAAATGTGGTGCGGTCTTTCATCAGTGCGTCCATGCCTTCCTGAATCTGCCGTTCCGTAATCGTATCAACCGAGCTGGTCGCTTCATCCATCACCAGTACCGGTGCTTTGGAAAGTGCGGCTCTTGCAATATTTAAAAGCTGTCTCTGTCCCTGGCTTAAATTCGCGCCGTCCCCTTCTAATACTGTATCATATCCGTTTTGCAGACGTCGGATAAAGGCATCGGCATTGGCGGTTTTTGCCGCCGCAATCACTTCTTCATCAGCTGCATCCAGTCTTCCGTAGCGGATATGTTCCATGACAGTACCGGTAAATAAATGCGTATCCTGCAAAACAAGTGCGATATTTTCGCGCAGCGACTCCAGCCCGTTTTCCCGGATATCCACACCGTCTATCGTAATCTTTCCTTCCCAGATTTCATAAAAGCGGTTTAACAGATTGGTAATGGTCGTCTTGCCTGCGCCCGTTGAACCGACAAACGCAATTTTTTGTCCTTTTTTTGCATGCAGGCTGATGTCTTTTAAAACCGGCTGATTTTCAAGGTATCCAAACGTCACATGCTCCATGCTGATTTCGCCCTGCACATTTTCAAGCTTTTTACCGGAAATATCTTCGACTTCCAAATCCATAATGTCAAAGACACGTTCTGCGCCCGCAAGTGCCGAAAATACGGTGTTCATCTGCATGGTGATTTCATTAACCGGGCGGGAGAACTGCCTTGCATAGGTCACAAAAATACTCAGACCTCCGACATCAAAACCTTTAAATACACACAGGATTCCACCAAGCATGGCTGTTAGCGCATAGTTTAACTGACCGAGATTTCCCACAACCGGACCCATAATACCGCCGAAAAACTGTGCTTTCTGCTGTTTGTCCCGCAAATCGTAGTTGTATTCCTTAAAAGCTTCAAGGGCTTTGTCTTCATGATTAAATACTTTCACTACGCGCTGGCCCGATACCGTTTCTTCAATGCACGCATTTAATCTGCCCAGAGCTTCCTGCTGTCCCACGTAATATTTTCTGCTCTTTTTAACCAGAAATTTTCCGGCGCTTAAAATGAGCGGCACAATAACCAGCGTAATCAGCGCCAGTAAAATGTTGGTATAAATCATCATGCAGAGCGTACCAATTACAGTAATGATTCCTGATATCAACTGTACAAGAGTGCTGTTTAACATTTCACCGATAACATCGACATCATTGGTATAGCGGCTCATTAAATCTCCTTTGGTATGGGTATCAAAAAAACGTAGCGGCAGCTTTTCCATATGCACAAATAAATCACTGCGCAGGCGCACCAGTGCTTTCTGAGAAAGTACCAGCATAATGCGGTTCTGTAAATACGCTGCCATCACGCCCAACAAATACACCGCCAGCATGACGATTAACGCCCCTGCCAGTTTCTTTAAATCGGCAGATGTTTTTGCCGGAATAATATAGTCATTAATAATCGGTCTTAACATATAGGAAGCGGCAAGCGTACTTACTGTGCCTGCCACAACACACAAAAGTGCTGCCGCCAGCATCCACACATCTTTTTTCATATAAGAAAAAAGCCGCATAACGGTATGCTTCATATTTTTCGGTCTGGCTGCTTTAGCGCCGATTCCGCGGCGGTTCGTACCGCGCATTGCACCTGTTACTCCTCCCATTGGCGGCATAGTTACTCCTCCCTTCCGTTCTGTACATCATAAATTTCACGGTAAACCGGACAGTCTGCAAGCAGCTGTTCATGTGTGCCAAAGCCTGCCGTCTTTCCGTTATCCAGTACCAGTATTTCATCCGCATCCATGACGGAACGGATCCGCTGTGCAATAATAATCTTTGTCATATCCTTGTATTCCGAATGCAGTGCTTCGCGGATCGCGCGTTCTGTCGCCGTATCCACCGCACTGGTGGAATCGTCTAAAATAAGGATTTTCGGACACTTTAATAAAGCTCTTGCAATGCACAGCCGCTGTTTCTGACCACCGGATACGTTATTTCCGCTCTGCTCTAAACGGGTCCGGTAACCGTCTTTAAAACTATCGATAAACCCTGCTGCCTGTGCATTTTGCGCGGCCTTCCGGACAGCTTTTTCATCGGCATGTTCATCTCCCCATTTTAAATTTTCAGTGATGCTGCCGGAAAAAAGCGTATTGTTTTGCAGCACCATACCGATGCCTTCCCGCAAAGGCTTTAAACCGTAATCCCGCACATTGATTCCATCAACGAGCACCGTCCCCTCATCGGTGTCATACAGGCGGGGTATCATGGACACGAGCGTACTTTTTCCACTTCCGGTCGGTCCGATAATGCCAAGGGTCTTTCCGGCTTCCAGTTTAAAGCTGATATTCTCAATGACCCATTCGGGACTGTTTTTGTAATATCGGAAGGATACATTTTGAAATTCAACACTGCCCTCACAGACTGCTCTGTCCTTATGCTTCGCATTTTCATCCGTCAGGTCAATCTTTTCATTGAGAACTTCACCGACACGGCGGAAAGATGCTATGGCACGCGCCCAGTTTAAAAATGCAATCGAAAGCATAGTAAGACTGGACATAATCTGCACGATGTAATTGGTAAATGCCGTCAAATCGCCAACCTGCATATTTCCGGCAACAATCATATTACCACCCGACCAGACAACAACCACGGTTGTAATATTCAGTGCCAGTGTCGTCAGCGGTGTATACAAAAGCATAGTTTTCATTGCCGTCAGATTGGCTTCTTTTAATTGCTGATTTCTTTTTTCAAAACGCATTTCTTCATAGTCGCCCCGCACAAAGGACTTTATCAGCCGGATACCCACCAGTCCTTCCTGAATACAGGAATTGAGTGCATCCAGTTTTTCCTGCAAGGTTCTAAACTGCGGAAATGCACGCCGCATGATGACTACAATAAGGACTGCCAGCACCGGCAGGACGATAATGAATATCGCCGCCAGCTTCGGGCTGATGACAAATGCCATCACCATCGCTCCGATTAAAATGCCTGGCGAGCGCAGACACATTCTGAGTGTCATCATAATCATATTCTGAATCTGTGTGATGTCGTTGGTTAATCTTGTTATTAATGAACCGGTACTGAAATTGTCGATATTCTGAAAGGAAAACTGCTGGATTTTTTCAAATAAATCCATGCGCAGATCCGCGCCGAAATTCATCGCCGCTTTAGAAGCAAACCACGCTCCCAAAACACCGCCAACTGCCATTATTACTGCGATAAATCCCATAATGACGCCTATTTTTATAATATACACGACATTTCTTTCTGCAATACCCTGATTGATTATCTTTGCAAGCATGTACGGCAGTAACACATCACCGACAACTTCCATCATCATAAAGCAGGGACCTAAAATATAGTATTGTATATAGGGTCTGATATATTTCCAATATCTTTTCACTTGCTGCACCTCATTTCTTTTATATTTATTGTGATTTTGCAATGAAAAGTTTTATAATTTTACTGCACCGGCAGGTCTGCGGGCTATGCTAAGGCCGTCCGGTGCTTTCATTGACAAGTTTATTTTATATGAATTATCGTTGACATTCAATTCATAATTGGGGTATATTTATTCCACTGTGGAATAAAAAGTCAATCATCTAATTACAGGAAATTTAAAAGTCTGCCACTCACCGCAGGGGGAATAAATAAGCAAGCTGCTCAACATAGGGGAATAAATAAGCAATCAGCTCAACGTGTTACTTGACTTCGCCGATTGCTTATTTATTCCCTGCGAGAGGGTGTGACTGACGGAAGGCTTTGGGATTGCCTGCATGAGCGGGGACACTTTTTATTCCTTGTGTGGGCTGGTTTTTCCTTATATATAATACAGTTGGAGGTTTTGTCTAATGAATTTGAATGTTCGGTATCTGGAGGAGTTTGTGACTTTGACGGAGAAGAAGAATTTTTTGGAAGCGGCGGAGTGTCTTTTTATTTCGCAGTCGTGTCTGTCAAAGCACATTAAGAAGCTTGAAACTGAAATTGGTGTGGAACTTTTTGAGCGTACAACGCGGACGGTTGTTCTTACGGAGTTTGGACAGATGCTGCTGCCGTATGCGCGAAAGATGGTCGGTCTGGAATATGAATTTGAAAAAAATGTGCGCCGCAAGATTCATCAGGACAGCGGCAATATTGTGCTTGGGTCGATTCCTTCAATGAAACAGCACGCGATTACGGCACTGATTGCAGGATTTTTAAATGAGAATCCCGATATGACATTGCAGAC
>OGLM01002922.1_pt1 | contig 14814 bp, 9 predicted proteins | sample 1572531 | NCBI WGS metagenome assembly OGLM01 (sample SAMEA2581909, study PRJEB24529) | metagenome | biome: Human gut stool | place: China | collected 2011 | reverse complement strand
CCAGGACCCCAACATTAAAAGTGTTGTGCTCTACCAGCTGAGCTAGCGAATCATCGCGTGCATTTGTTTTTCCAAATGCGTTGCAAAGGTACGCTTTATTTTCGTTTCTGCAAATTCTATATATACTTTTTTGAATTTTTGTTTATAACTGTCTAATTTACAATAATGATAGAACTACTCTAAATTCTTCATTGGAAAAATATATGTTCAAATTTTTAGACTGACTTTTGATTCTTGCTAATATTTTTTCTTCTTAAATTATATTTTGACAATCTGTTATAAAGTATTCTATTTTAATTTATGTTTTATATAAATTGATGCTATAATATTTTAAAATATAACCATCCGTTTCTCTTACAAATATTTTTTATATTGATTTTTTTACTTCTGATATTTCATAAAGAAATAAAATAATACATTTGTAATTCATTTTGCTAATATTATTACTTATATTAAAACAAAATGATTTTAATAATGAAAAAAGTGGATCAAATTAATATTGAAAGAGGTCTGTATGATACTTCTTATGAGCATGATGCTTGCGGTGTCGGGATGTTGGTAAATATTCATGGTGGCAAATCTCATGATTTGGTCGATTCGGCTCTTAAGGTTTTAGAGAATATGAGACATAGAGGAGCTGAAGGTGCTGATAATAAGACAGGGGATGGTGCAGGAATTTTGCTTCAGATTCCTCATGAGTTTATTTTGTTACAGGGAATTCCAGTTCCGGAAAAAGGGAAATATGGTACTGGGTTAATATTCCTTCCTAAAGATGTAAAATTGCAGGACATGATATTGAGTATCATGATTGACGAGATAGAGCGGGAAGGATTGACATTAATGCATTTGAGAAAAGTTCCGGTAAATTCGTCTGTATTAGGTCGTGAGGCTTTTGCAACAGAACCAGATGTGCGTCAAGTGTTTATTACAGGGTGTAATAATCAGCAAGAGTTGGAGAAAAAGTTATATCTCATTCGTAAGCGGATTGAAAAGAAAATACGTTTGTCGGATGACACGGTACAAAAGGATTTTTATATCGTGTCGCTTTCTTCCCGAAGTATTATTTATAAAGGTATGCTTTCCTCTTTACAGTTAAGGCATTATTATACCGATCTTACTAATCACTATTTCACGAGCGGCTTGGCGTTGGTACATTCTCGTTTCAGTACCAATACTTTCCCGACATGGAGTTTGGCTCAACCGTTCAGATTATTGGCTCATAATGGCGAGATCAATACAATACGGGGAAACCGGGCTTGGATGGATGCTCGGGAGAGTGTTTTGGAATCTCCCGCATTAGATAATATAGGAGACATTCGTCCTATCATACAGCCGGGTATGAGTGACAGTGCCTCATTGGACAATGTATTAGAATTTTTAGTGATGTCGGGATTGAGCCTTCCGCATGCAATGGCTATTCTTGTACCGGAAAGTTTCAATGAAAAAAATCCTATATCCGAAGATCTCAAGGCTTTTTATGAGTACCATAGCATTCTTATGGAACCGTGGGATGGTCCGGCTGCGCTTTTATTCTCGGACGGACGTTATGCCGGTGGAATGCTTGATCGGAATGGACTACGTCCGGCTCGTTATCTTATTACTAAAAATGATATGATGGTGGTAGCTTCGGAAGTCGGCGTTATGGATTTTGAGGCGAACGAGATAAAAGAAAAGGGGCGGTTACAGCCCGGTAAAATATTATTGGTCGATACCGAAGAGGGGAAAATATATTATGATGGGGAGTTAAAAAAACAATTGGCAGAGGCTTTCCCTTATCGAACATGGTTGGCAGCTAACCGGGTTGAACTTGATGAGTTGAAATCCGGGCGTAAAGTTGAACATCGTGTGACCGACTATGACCGTATGTTACGAGCATTTGGTTATACACGAGAGGATATAGAGCGTGTTATCATACCAATGAGTGTGAATGGTGCAGAGCCTGTATCTTCGATGGGAAATGATACCCCTCTGGCAATATTGTCTTCTCGTCCGCAGTTATTATATAATTAATTTCGTCAACAATTTGCACAAGTAACTAACCCTCCGATCGATCCTATAAGAGAGGAGCTGGTCATGAGCCTGACAGAGTATATCGGAGCTGTCGGTAACAATATTCTTGTTCCGAGCGAATCTCACTGCAAAATGGTAAAACTCAATTATCCCATATTGAGCAATACTCAGTTGGATATCCTGTGTAATATTCGTTACAAAGGTTTCAATACGATAAAGTTATCTATGCTTTATGAGGTAGCTGAAGGAAAGAACGGTATGCGTGATGCTCTTGATCATTTGTGCAAGAGTGCCGAACAAGCAGTCGATGATGGAGTAAATTATATTGTATTGAGTGACAAGAATGTTGATAGAGTACATGCGCCTATACCTTCATTATTAGCTCTTTCTGCAGTACATCATCATTTGATTTCTGTACAGAAGCGTGTTCAGACAGCATTGATTGTCGAGACCGGAGAAATGAGAGAAGTTATGCATGCTGCTTTATTATTGGGATATGGAGCAAGTGCCATTAATCCTTATATGGCTTTTGCCGTGTTGGATGAATTGGTTCGGAAACAAGAAATTCAGTTAAATTACGAAACGGCAGAAAAAAATTATGTAAAAGCTATATGTAAAGGCCTTTTCAAAGTAATGAGCAAGATGGGCATTTCTACGATCCGAAGTTACAGAGGAGCTAAAATATTCGAAGCAGTCGGTTTATCTGCCGAATTGAGTAAGAGTTATTTCGGCTCTACGACAACACCGATAGGAGGTATTCGTTTAGATGAGATCGCTTCTGATGTGGCAGCGTTTCATTGGGATGCTTTTGGTGGAGATATAGGTGCTTTTCTGCCGAATAGGGGAGTTTATTCATATCGTAAAGACGGAGAAAAGCATGCATGGAATCCGGAAACGATATCTGCTTTGCAGTTAGCTACACGTTTAGGCAGTTATAAGAAATTTAAAGAATATACACATAGTGTCGATGAAAAGAGTGATCCTGTATTTTTACGCGATTTTCTAACGTTTAAAAAGAATCCTATTCCTATCGAAGATGTAGAACCCGTTTCGCATATTATGAAGCGTTTTGTTACAGGAGCAATGAGTTTCGGGTCTATCAGTGAAGGAGCTCATGAGACAATAGCTTTGGCAATGAATAAAATTGGCGGACGTAGTAATACTGGAGAAGGAGGAGAAGATCCCGTTCGTTTCGTTCCTTTGGAAAACGGACTTTCCATGCGTTCGGCAATAAAACAGGTCGCTTCCGGACGTTTCGGTGTTACGACAGAATATTTGGTGAATGCCGATGAAATACAAATAAAAGTGGCACAAGGGGCTAAACCCGGAGAAGGCGGACAACTGCCTGGTTATAAAGTGAACGAAGTCATTGCAAAGACGCGTCATTCCATTCCCGGTATTTCCCTTATTTCTCCGCCACCGCATCATGATATTTATTCGATTGAGGATTTGGCTCAGCTTATATTCGACCTGAAAAATGTGAACCCCAAAGCGGAAATAAGTGTCAAGTTAGTTTCTGAGAGCGGAGTCGGAACAATTGCCGCCGGAGTTGCTAAAGCCAAGGCCGATCGAATTATCATTTCAGGTGCTGAAGGAGGAACAGGTGCTAGTCCTGCCAGTTCTATCAGATATGCCGGTATGCCTCCTGAGATCGGGTTAAGTGAGACTCAGCAAACACTCGTATTGAACGGACTTCGCGGACAGGTGAGGTTACAAACCGACGGACAATTGAAAACCGGAAGGGATATTGTCTTGATGGCTCTTCTCGGGGCAGAAGAGTTTGGCTTTGCAACTTCAGCTTTGATTGTTCTCGGGTGTGTTATGATGCGCAAGTGTCACATGAATACATGCCCGGTAGGAGTTGCTACACAAGATGAAGAGTTACGCAAACGTTTTCACGGTCGTCATGAATATTTGGTGAATTTCTTTACGTTCCTTGCAGAAGAAGTTCGGGAATATCTTGCAGAAATGGGATTTACAAGTTTAGATGAAATTATCGGACGTGCTGATCTGTTGGAAAGAAAGGATATACGTAGTAACCCAAAGTATGACCTGCTCGATTTTTCACGGTTGACTTATTTCCCTGAACAAGCTGCAATGACGGCAATTCGGCAGATAAAAAGTCAAGATCATCATATCGATCATGTAAAGGATAGAGAGATAATTCAACAAGCCGCAGCGGCAATCGAATCTCGGAAAGAAATATCTTTAGATTATACGATTGCCAATACCGATCGTTCTGTAGGAGCTATGTTGTCGGGACACATTGTTTCTTTATATGGAAGAGAAGGTTTGCCTGAACATACGTTGAACGTAAAATTCAAAGGTTCTGCAGGACAAAGTTTCGGCGCTTTTTTGGTAAATGGAGTTCATTTCAAACTCGAAGGTGAAGCGAATGACTATCTTGGGAAAGGATTGAGTGGAGGACGCATCAGCCTGATGCCTCCAATACGTTCTACATTTATCGCTGAAGAGAATACGATCGCAGGAAATACATTACTCTATGGCGCTACATCGGGAGAGGTGTTTATAAATGGACGTGTCGGAGAACGTTTTGCTGTTCGCAATTCAGGAGCAATAGCGGTTGTTGAAGGGGTAGGCGACCACTGTTGTGAGTATATGACCGGAGGAAGAGTTGTGGTTTTAGGTGTTACCGGACGGAATTTTGCTGCCGGAATGAGTGGCGGAGTTGCTTATGTTTGGAATAAAAATAATGATTTCGATTATTTCTGCAATATGGAGATGGTAGAGCTATCTTTGATTGAAGAAAGCTGCTATCGGAAAGAGCTACACGAACTGATCCGTATGCATTATTATTATACAGGGAGTAAATTGGCTAAAGTTATGCTTGACGAGTGGGATAAGTATGTAGATCAATTTATTCAAGTCGTTCCTATTGAATATAAAAAGGTCTTGCAGGAAGAGCAGATGCGTAAATTGCAGCAGAAGATTGCTGACATGCAAAGAGATTATTGATACTCTTTCAATATCTTAATTTTTAGTTGTTTATTAGATGAATTGTTAAAAAATAGATATAATGGGAAATCCGAAAGCATTTCTTACTATACACCGGCAAGAAGCCGGATATCGTCCGGTACATGATCGTATCGAAGACTTTAGTGAAGTAGAGCAAACATTGAATAGCGCTGACCGGAAAAATCAGGCATCTCGTTGCATGGATTGTGGTGTGCCGTTTTGCCATTGGGCTTGTCCTGTCGGGAATAAACAACCTGAATGGCAAGACTTGCTTTATAGGGGAAAATGGCGGGAGGCCTATATGATATTGGCGGAAACTTGCGATTTCCCGGAATTTACAGGACGCATCTGTCCCGCATTATGTGAAAAAAGCTGTGTGTTGAAATTAAGTGCGGATGAGCCTGTCACGATCCGGGAAAACGAGGCCGCTATTATGGAGGCCGCTTTTAGGGAAGGATATGTAAAACCCGTATCTCCGAAGCGTAACGGGAAAAAAGTCGCTGTGGTCGGTTCTGGTCCAGCAGGTCTTACTGTTGCGAATCGTTTGAATCATAAAGGGTATGAAGTTACCGTGTATGAAAAACATGAGCTGCCTGGAGGTCTGCTCCGTTTCGGTATTCCGAACTTTAAATTAAGTAAGGTTGTAATAGATCGCCGTATTCGCCTTATGAGAGAAGAAGGAATCAATTTTGTTTTGAATACAGAAATCGGAAAAGATATTCCGGCAAAAGATTTGGTTGAAAAGTATGATGCCGTGTGTATAGCAATCGGTGCGGAAGTCCCGAGAGATTTGCCGATTGAGGGACGAGATCTGAAAGGTATATATTTTGCGTTAGAATTGCTCGGACAACAAAATCGAGTGTTAGAAGGTATTATCCCGCAATCTGAAGACTTGATTTCAGCTAAAGGAAAAAAAGTTTTGGTCATAGGGGGTGGAGACACCGGTTCAGATTGTGTCGGAACATGCAATCGTCATGGAGCTGCGAAAATAACGCAGATAGAAATTATGCCGAAACCTCCAGTGCATGATAATCCAGAAACACCTTGGCCTATGTATCCTATGGTATTGAAAACGAGTAGTTCGCATGAAGAAGGCTGTGAACGGCGTTGGTTGTTGAATGCTATCAGATTTATCGGTGAAAAGAACAGACTAAAGGCCGTAGAGGTAGAAGAAGTGACTTGGAAACGAGATGAAAATGGCCGTATGCAGATGCTTCCGACAGGTAAAAAAGAGGTCATTGATGCCGATTTGGTATTTTTGGCAATGGGCTTTGTACACCCTGCATTGGAGGGAATTGTTTCCGAGTTGGGGCTTGCTGTGGATGCTCGGAAAAATATAGCTGTCGATTCTTTACAAAAAAGCAATGTAGATAAGGTCTTTGCTTGTGGCGATGCGACTACGGGGGCAAGTTTGGTAGTAAAAGCGATGGCTGCCGGAAAGAAGACTGCTGAAGCCATAGACCGATATTTAAAATAACCAAATAATAATAAATGATATGTGTGGGATAGTAGCAGTATTGGATATAGCTTCAGGAGATGTAACGAAATTACGTTCTCAAGTTTTGAAAATGTCCGACAAGTTGCGGCATCGTGGTCCGGATTGGTCCGGTATTTATACCGGAGAGAAAGCGATTCTTGCGCATGAAAGGCTTTCGATCGTAGATCCTCAGTCAGGAGGACAACCGCTTAAGAGTAAAGACGGAAAAATCATTTTGACGGTGAATGGTGAAATTTACAATCATTTGGCGATTCGTGAACAGTTAAAAGGTGAGTATGAATTTCAGACGGGTTCCGATTGTGAGGTGATACTTGCTTTGTATCGGAAAAAAGGAATTCATTTTCTTGAGGATCTGAACGGGATATTTGCCTTTGTGTTATATGATGAGGAAAAAGATGAATATCTGGTTGCCCGTGATCCGATAGGGGTTATTCCTCTCTATATAGGTACAGATAATGCCGGACATATTATGGTAGCTTCAGAATTGAAAGCATTGGAAGGATATGCTGCTCATTATGAACCTTTTTTGCCGGGACATTATTATTACAGTAAAGAAAAAAAACAGGTGCGTTGGTATGTTCGGGACTGGATGGAGTATGATGCTGTAAAAGACAACCCGGTCGATATATCTGATTTAAAGAGGTCTTTAGAAGCTGCTGTACAACGGCAGTTGATGAGTGATGTCCCTTACGGAGTTTTATTGTCCGGAGGCTTGGATTCTTCGATAATCTCAGCTATTGCGAAAAAATATGCGGCAAAACGGATAGAGAATGATAGTAAGACAGATGCATGGTGGCCACAACTGCACTCTTTCGCTGTAGGTTTGAAAGGAGCTCCGGATCTGAAGGCCGCTAAAAAAGTCGCGGACTATATCGGGACGGTTCACCATGAAATCAATTATACGGTGCAAGAAGGATTAGATGCTATACGGAATGTTATTTATTATATCGAAACTTATGATGTGACTACGGTAAGAGCTTCGACACCGATGTATCTTTTAGCTCGAGTTATCAAGTCAATGGGGATTAAGATGGTATTGTCCGGAGAAGGGGCGGACGAAGTATTCGGGGGGTATCTCTATTTCCATAAAGCACCGGATGCAAAAGCGTTTCACGAAGAAACTGTACGAAAAATCGGTAAATTGTATTTATATGATTGTTTGCGCGCTAATAAATCCTTATCGGCTTGGGGAGTTGAGGGGCGTGTGCCTTTCCTTGATAAAGAGTTTCTTGATGTTGCCATGAGATTAAATCCCGAAGCTAAAATGTCACCGGGAAAAGTTATTGAAAAGAAAATCTTACGGGAAGCCTTTTCCGATATGTTGCCGGATGAGGTTGTATGGAGGCAGAAAGAACAATTCTCGGATGGCGTCGGATATAGTTGGATCGATTCGTTAAAACAGTTGACGTCAGATTTAGTTTCGGATGAAGAAATGGCTCGTGCAGCCGAAAGATTTCCCGAACAAACCCCTATGAATAAAGAAGAATACTATTATCGTTCGGTATTCGAAGAACTGTTCCCGAGCAGGAGTGCGGCGTTGACAGTTCCGTCTGTTCCATCTGTCGCTTGTAGTACGGCTGAAGCGTTGGCTTGGGACGAGGCATTTAGAAATTTGAACGATCCTTCAGGTCGTGCGGTAAAAGGAGTTCATGCCGATAGTTATTGAGCTCTTTCAATATTTATAGTTGGATTGTATCAAGAGACTGTTTCGTTTTGAAATAGTCTCTTGTATTTATTTTTATTATTCAAATAGATGATCGGTATTATATCCCATTTTGTAATGATCGGTTTTACTTTTATCCCTCAAAATAACTTCTATTTCATTATTACAGTTTTCAGATCATTGTGAAATAAATCGTATTCGGTTTTTGTTATCTTTCTTTTTGTCGATAAAACTATTAAAGAATGTCCTTCAAATTCTTTTCTGTATGCCGGGTGAATATGATGGTAATCATTGGTGAAGAATCCGCATTTTTGATAAAATCTTAATCGTGCAGTAGAAATCTTGTCTGTGATGGGATCGATTTCCAGTATGATGATTTTGGAATGTTCCCCAATAAACTTGTTTAAAAGGTTGCTGCCTATACCGTTCCCTCTTAATGATTGGTTCACGGCAAAATGTTCGATGTATATGTAGGCAGGAAATTCCCAGTAAGAAATGAAGCCGATAAATTTGTTTCCTTCGGCGTAAGCAATTAGATGGTATTGAGGATGTAAAAAAGCAATCTTTTGTTGTTCTTCAGTTCTCTGTTCGAAAATTGGAAAACTGCTTGAATATAAGCTCTTAAATTCAGAATAGGATACGTGAGACTGGTTATTTATGATGATACTTTTCATTAGAAACGAAAGACAACGGTTGTTATTTCAGGTTGAACATATAGGACAATGCAACGGAAATAGTCTGATTAGATGATGCCGAGAAATAATCGACTTTACGATTTTTGAAAAAGTCTCCTAACCCGAAATAGTATCGCCCTTCGAGGATGAAACTGTTTTTCTTGGCTTTGATCTCGATTCCAGCTCCTCCGCAAATGCCGTAATCAAATTTATGTGCAATGGGCATGTTGTATTGTGTAGATTCCCATGTTTGAGAAAATTGTGGAAGTTCTTTCAAATTGAAACTGCTTATTTCTTTATCCGATATAAGAAAACCTACTTGCGGTCCTAAGTTTACAAATCCGCGAAAAACTCTGTTTCCAAAAAAGATATGAGTCATGAATGGCAGTTCGATATAATTTAGTTTTCGGCTATAACTATAATCACCTTCATCGCTGAAATTTTCTTTCCACCCATGCTGAGTAAAATTTAATTCGACAATAAAACCGAAGTATTTTTCTTCAATATATCGTGCGGATATTCCTCCCATATAGCCCATTTCATAATTTTGTCTCACACTCGGACGGAGAGTTACTCGAGAAAAAGTAGTTCCGAATTTCGCACCGACAGCAAATTCACGTTTGTAATTCCTTTGTGCCGAAATCGTAGCGATACAGAAAAGCAAAATACAACTGCTTATGATGATCTTTTTCATGCTTTTATCTTATTACCCGTTTCTCAATAATATATGAAGGCTTAAAGTAGACGAAATAGAAACTTTTGTTTATAAATCCGCTCCAATTATTGATTCTTTGGAATTTAAAGTCGGTTTGTATACTTGAAGACTCCACTTGGTTAAGATGGTTTTCAAAATTTTTTCCGTATTGTTTTAATACACTCAAAAAATACATACCCGTATCAAATCCTAATAATCCGTATTTGGGGTTGGCATTGATCATATCTTTGTTATACCAGAAATAAAATTTCTTTTGGAATTCTTTCCAGTCATAATCTGTCGGATTTGTGTAAAATCGAGTAAATATAACCGTATTTAGTTTATGAAAATTATTCAGATACTCTTTTGTATATGTTTGCCATTCGGGATATCCGAACAATGTAATAGAAAGATCGGCACGATCATCTTTCAATTTGGTCAAAGGTGCAATGATTTTGCCGACAGAGTTCTTTGTAGAGGAATTGCTGATAACGAGAATATCGGAGTTTTCTGGTAATGTACTGCTCAGGATTGAAAGGTCAGGATCTGAAGCAATATGAAGATCTTTGAATTGGATATTTTTATGTCGTAATTCTGCTTTTACCGAGTTGATGAAATCTTTCTTTTCATCCGCATTGTTATCGTCAAGTAAAAATATGACTTGCTTGTTTCCGAATTGACGTACCAATTCGGTTGCAGCCTCAGCATATAGATAGGAGTGCGGTATATTTGTTTGTAAAACATGGGCGTTGTGGTTTGCTTCGTCATTTTTCAGAGAAAATGCATTTACCATGTTGATCTCGTTTTTGAGTGCAAATTCTGCTGTTTTCTGTATCAGGTTATTATCGGCAGGGCCGATAATCAAATCAATCGATTTCATTTCGGGTTTTGACAGGATATTGTCGAGGGTAGAACTTTTCCCTTCTGTGTCATAAGCATATACATTAATAGATGTTCCCCGTTTTTTCAAGCTGTCCACAGCCAAAAGAAATCCCTGATAATATTCAAGATAAAGAGCCGATCTGGCATCTTCTTTTTGGGAAAGCATAAAAGGAAGTAAGACGGCAACGTTGATTTTTCCGTCTTTTTCTATTGAATAAAGGTCATTGTATATTTGATTAATATCTTCGTGAGTTAAGGCTTGAGAAATATCGGTCGGAGATTCTTTTACTGGAATATTTATCGTATCGTTTTTTTTGATCTCTCCGATTCCCGGATTACAAGCCCTGATATCGTCTATTGTAATGTCGAATTGTTGAGCGATACTGTACAAAGTCTCTTTTTTCTTTACTGTGTATAAAAAAGTTTTAGGACCATTGTTTTTTTGAACCCTTTCATTATTTTGTTCAGGGATAATTCGTATAACTTTCCCGATTGAGAAGTTCGAAGGTGATAGCCCGGGATTTTGTTTTAATACGGATTCTACGGAAATGCCATATTTTCGGGAAACGGAAAATAATGTCTCTTTAGGAGCAATCGTGTGGAAAATATATTGGTTTCGAGTATTATTGGATATTGAAGAATCGGACGATGTATTCGAGTTAATTTGAGGAATCTTTAATTTTGTTCCTATTTGTATTCCCTTTTCCGATCCCGGGTTTAAAGCTACTATGGAGTCTGTACTGATATGGTACATGCGGGATATTGCATATAGCGTTTCTCCTGCAGATACGGTATGAACGAAATATGGCGATTCTGTTTCTTGAATAGCAACTTTTACACCTTTAATCGGAATCAGTAATTCTTGCCCGCTTTTTAATCCGTATTTAGCCGACGGATTGAATTGTATGATTTCCTCTTTAGAGACATCGAATTTTTTGCAAATAGAATAAAATCCTTCTGCACGATTTACTTTATATAAGTAAAACCCTTTACCGTCTATCGATTTTTGCGGGAAATTATCGGCATGCAATGATAAATATCCGATAAAAAAAATGAAAAGTAAGAAAGATATTTTTTTTAGAATCATGCGATCAGCTTATTTGTTTTTATTGTTATCCGTATGTGATATATGAAAAACAAAGGTATAAAATTTTCCTTGTTGTGGCAATGTCTTAGAAAAACTTCATGATTATGAGAGTCTGTTTAAGTTTTGTTCAGATATTTTTGACAGCTATTTTGAGGATATTTTTTTGATTCCATCTATTGTGACATGCAAAAATAGAATAATGAACTTAAAGAGGCAGAGAGACCCTTTTTCCGGAAAATTTGAACAGGCTTGTAAAATCCTTTTTTGATTTTTTATTTATTTCTTTCTTTGAAATGCCGTATCTTTGACGATTAACTATTATGGAGAGTTGGAGATGAAAAGATTCTGTATTTTATCGTTATATATATTCTTCGTATCTCTTTTATATGCGCAAACTGTAGAAGTTGACGGAGCTTATCGTTGGACAGGAGTAAATAAATCGGAGACAGGGTTAGATTATGTTTTTGTAATCCCTTCATCGTCACAGGCTACGATTCGGTTTAATTCTACATCGGGATCACCTGTCAAGTGGTATAGATTTGATCGTACGGGGATAAATAATAAAACTCCTATTTCTAACGGAAATTCTTTGACGTATTCATCTGCAGAGAAAGATTATGGGTATGTCATCGAACAAGGAGATGCTTCTATTTATCTTTGGTTATCGACTTATAAAGAAGTATCTTCTTTGTATGCGGATGAGGAGTACGCTAATCAGTGTGAAGATGTTCGTTTGGCCGGAACGGGTCTTGATATTGCCTATTATACAGTCAATGGGAAATGGAAGGGAGTAAATCGTGCAGTCGCTTATAAAACTTGGAAATGGGATGACACATTGAAAGATTTGAAAATGGTAGAAGATACGGTACAAGGTCTTATTTCAAAGAGTGGGGAAACCGTCAGTTTGTATGCTCCAGCACCGTATGAAAAAACGCTGTTTACAGTGATCGATTCTATTCCGTATAAAGGTTGGAACGGTGCTATAAAAACGTTTTCGACATCTGATGAATATGAACCTCGGGCAATTTTAATGAAAGCTGTAGTTTCTCAACAATTAAGAGATGCAAAAAATGAATGGAATACAGCTCCGGAAGATGGATCTTTCGGTGGTTCAGCTCCTGTAGAAATGGAATTTAAAGCTTATGTAAGCGGAGATAATTATTATGCATGGGAGTTTATGCAGGAGAATCCGAGTGAGGTGGATGATCCTATTGTAGATGCTATATATCCGGATAAAATATTGCGATACACGTTCAAGGACGAGGGAACGACTTATGTCCGGCTTAAAGCGACCAATTCATATTGCAGCAGAGATACCTCTTTTACTATAACGGTAGGCGAGTCTCGCCTTGAAGCTCCGAATATTTTTTCTCCCGGAACAAGTCCCGGTGTGAATGACGAGTGGAAAGTCGCCTATAAATCGATAGTTCAGTTTAAGTGTTGGATATTTAATCGATGGGGAGTTGAAATTTTCCGTTTTAGTGACCCGGCACAAGGTTGGGATGGAAAGTATAAAGGGAAATTAGTCCCACCCGGAGTTTACTATTATATTATAGAAGCAAAAGGAGCTGATAACCAGAATTATAAATTAAAAGGGAATATAAATATTTTAAGACCTCGTAATTAGAGTCTGTTTCTTTCCTCATCGAAAAATTTAAATAGGTTTTTAGAACCGGGTATATTGGGTAAAAAAATGAAAAAAAAGTATATTTACATGTCGATAGTTGCGATTATGCCACTATTGACGATATTATCAATCGTTTCTTTTAAAACTCCGCAAAAAGACCTGCTTACATCATCTCTTATCGTTAATATTATACCGGATTTTCCTGCAAAAGTAGAGTGGGGAGGCGAGAGAGTTGATTTGGACAGATTCGATATGAGAGAACGGTATGATCGGGAGCTGACAAGTTTTTGTTATATGCATTCGAATACGCTCTTGATTTTAAAACGGGCTAATCGTTATTTCCCCCTTATCGAACCAATTCTTAAAAAGAACGGTATTCCTGAAGATTTCATTTATTTAGCAGCTATTGAGAGTTATTTAAATCCTCGTGCAGTTTCTCCTGCAAAAGCTGCGGGACTGTGGCAACTGTTACCTTCTACAGCAAAAGAAGCAGGACTCGAGGTGAACGATTATGTCGATGAACGGTTTAATATCGAAAAGTCGACAGAGGCGGCTTGTCGTTATCTGAAATCGGCTTATGCCAAATATGGTAGTTGGACTACTGTTGCGGCCTCTTATAATGCAGGAATGGGGAGAATTTCGAAAGAACTGGTGAAGCAACAACACGATTCTTCATTTGATCTTTGGTTAAATGAAGAAACCTCCAGATACGTTTTTCGGGCGTTGGTATTGAAAGAAATTCTCGAAGACCCGTATCGGTTTGGATTTGCCGTAAGAAAGCACCAGTTATACCATCCGGTGCGTGTGCGAGAAATAATGGTAAATACGCCGATTGAGGATCTTGCTACATTTGCAAAAAATCATGGTATTACCTATGCTCAATTAAAAGAATTTAATTCATGGTTGAGAGATCGCAGCCTTCCGAATAAAAACGGGAAAACATATAAAATACTGATTCCGGAAAAGAAAGATCTATATTATAGTACACGTCAGATACCGGTATATAATAAAAAATGGACAATAGACTGATATTATCAGGCTATTTAATTTGCTGATTTTAAATGATTTGTAGTAAAAAATGATAAAGAAAGACGATAAAATAGAAGTGCTCGGGGCTCGGGTACACAATCTTAAGAATATAGATGTTGAAATACCTCGTAACAGTTTTACTATCATTACCGGATTAAGCGGAAGTGGGAAATCTTCATTGGCATTTGATACTATATTTGCCGAAGGCCAACGTCGTTATATTGAGACGTTTTCAGCTTATGCCCGTAATTTTTTGGGGAATATGGAACGCCCGGATGTCGATAAAATAACCGGATTGAGTCCGGTGATATCCATAGAACAGAAAACAACGAATAAAAATCCTCGCTCTACGGTAGGAACAACAACGGAGATATATGATTTTTTAAGGCTTTTATACGCTCGGGCAGGAGAGGCTTACTCTTATATCTCAGGAGAAAAGATGGTCAAATATACCGAAGAGCAGATTTTAGCTTTGATTCTTGATAGATATAAAGGACAGAAAACTTATGTTTTAGCGCCATTGGTGAGAAATCGTAAAGGTCATTATAAAGAACTTTTTGAACAGGTTCGTAAAAAAGGATATTTGACAGTTCGTGTCGACGGAGAATTACGCGAAATTTTACGCGGAATGAAGCTGGATCGTTATAAAAACCATAGTGTAGAGCTGGTGGTAG
>OGLM01002910.1_pt1 | contig 14876 bp, 10 predicted proteins | sample 1572531 | NCBI WGS metagenome assembly OGLM01 (sample SAMEA2581909, study PRJEB24529) | metagenome | biome: Human gut stool | place: China | collected 2011 | reverse complement strand
CCGCCGCAAACCTGCTGCATGGTTCTCCCCTCCCCCCTGCCGAACTGTTGGAGGTGACTAATGAAATAGAAGGCCATCCTGATAATCTGGCTCCTGCTATCTATGGCGGACTGACCGCCAGCCTGGTGGAGGATGGAAAGCCCCGAACAGTAAAGCTGCCGCTTTCCCCCACCCTACGCTGGGTTGCGGCGATACCGGACTTTGAACTAAGCACCCACCTGGCGCGTGCCGTGCTGCCAAAAGAGGTTGCCTTTGTGGATGCGGTCTATAATGCCTCCCATGTGGCTGTATTGGTTGGGGCGCTTGGACGCGGAGACCGGGAACTAATTGCCATGGCACTGCGCGACCGGCTGCACCAGCCCTACCGTGAGAAACTGATCCCGGAATACAACAAAGTAAAAACAGCAGCGGAGCAATGCGGAGCGATTGCCTTTTGCATCAGCGGGGCAGGCCCTACCCTACTGGCACTGACCGATGAAGCAAGCTTTGCTGCCCAATTTGCTGAGAAATGCAAACGCTTAGAACACCGCTGGAATATCATGGAGCTTGCGGTGGACACTGAGGGGATCGTGGCGGAGTGAAAGTAAGGCGGCGAGGAAAAAGCGGGAGACGGCAATGAGCCACCGAAAACAGGCTAGCGCCCGACGAAAGGCGGGCTGGCGCCTGTTGAGGGAAGCGACACAGCCGGAACCGATTTTTGCCGCCGTCGGAACGAAGTAGGAAAACAGAAAAGTGGCTCCCTGCCCTGCGATGGGTAAGGAGCCGTTTTTTATTATATTTATTCCTTAGTGATTTTTACTTCGACTGTTTCTGTCACTTCAACGACATCTGCCGGTTCGGCGTGCAGTTCGCCACGCACCCGCAGGTCACTGATAATTCGGTCATACATTTCCTTATTGATCTTAAACTTGCAGCGATAGATGATATAACCTGCCAGAATGAACACCACAGGCAGAACGATCATCATAAGCTTGACGGTGAACTGGCCGCTCGCCGAGATACTCTCCGCCGCAGTCTCGCCGACCTTAATACCAGACCAGACCAACATCAGACTGGTGATGCCCATGGAAACAGCGCCGCCGATTTTATTGATAAGCGGCTGCACCGAGAGGGTAATGCTCTCACTGCGCTTACCGTTTTTCCACTGGCCGTACTCGATGGTGTCCTCTAGGAACATGAGCATAAGCAGCTGAATGAACGCCTGACCGATAAAGATAAACAAAGCGCCCACAGCGATGAGGATAATGCTGACCTCAGCAAAGAAGAAGATGGCATAGCCGATCATAACAAGGATAGTAGCCAAAAGATACAATTTCTCGCGCGGCATCCGCTTGGAGAAAGACTGGAAGATGACCAGCGCCAGCAGCTGCGCCATGCCAACGACCGCCGCCAGCACCGCGTACATATCCTTATTGCCGTAAACATACTGCATGTAGTAAATGGCCATAGTAGTGGTACTCATGTAGCCGATGTTAAAGAGTGACATGGCAAGGGTGGTCCACAGGAGCTGATCATTTTTGGTGAGGACTTCCCACATGCCACGCAGGGTGGTTTTTTCCTCCTCGCGCCGGAACATATCCTTGCGTTCCCTGACACCGAACAGTGTGAAGAGCTGGAACAGCAGCATGAGAATGGTAACGGCGAGTGCCACGGTAAACCACGCCTTGGGGGTATTGCCCATACCGGAGGTAATGGGCTCCCAGCCGACCATGATGGAGAACATACCGATATTGGCGCAGATGCGGGCAAAGGCGCCCATCTTTTCACGGGTCTTCTGCTCTACCGAAAGGGAGGGCAGCATGGACCAGTATGCAATATCATTGAGGCCATAGAAAATATCCCACAAAATATAGGCAATGGCAAACACCGCCACAAACCAATAATCCCGCAAACCAAAATCGGCAAAAAGGACAAGGTAGCAAGCACCGCCCGCCAAGGCCCCCAGCGCCATCGGGGGCTTAAAGCGTCCATGACGGGAGCGGGTATTATCCACCAGCAGACCCATCAGCGGGTCGTTCAGAGCATCAAAGACACGCAGCACGGTAAAGACCATGCTGGTAGCCAAAAAGACGCCTAACGGCAGGCTGAGAACATTGGAAAGGTAGTAAATGAGGGCATTAGCTTCAAAGGCATAGAACATATCCCGCCCAATGGTACCAAGTCCGAAGAAAATCATATTTCTTCTATCCAGTTTATTCATTTGGTGTTATCCTCCTCATTTTCGCCGAGTTGCTCGACGAGATATAGCTGGGAACCAAAATCCCCCCAAAGGCGCAGATCTTTATGGTAGCCTGTGCCAAGAAACTGATCATTAAGCGGAATACCGCTGGCCAATGCCGCACCGGAAGCCATGGCGGTGAAGCTGCCATCCGGCAGGGCGTAGTGGCGATTGACCGTGCGCAGCACCAGGCCATCGGTGGAAAGCTTGACCGGGGCAATGTGCTTGACCAAGCCGCCGAACCGAGCAACCGCCACCTGCTGCGGTACAGCAACAACACGGTATCTGGCCTCCGACTTCAACCCCGGCTCCTGCCGAACAAAGCCGCTGCGCCAGCAGGACAGCAGCCTGTTTCTTATCCGGTGCGACCGCCGCCCAACTGACAAGCCCCTGACGACGAGTGGGAACACGGAAGAAATCGCCGTATTGCAGGGTGGGGCGGTATTTTTTGTACCATTCTATCTGCGCGGCGATCTGATTTTTCTCCTGCGGGGAAAACTCGCCCAGATCCAATTCATATCCCAGAACACCGAAGGCAGCGACATTGAAACGGGTAGAGAGCGGTGTCTGCCGTAGAGTCTGTTGGTGGGGCGACTGTGAAACATGGGCGCCCATGGTGCAGGGCGGGTAGAAATAGCTGAGCCCTTTCTGAATGGAAAGACGCTCAATCGGGTCGGGATCATCACTCGACCAGATCTGCGGCGAATAGCACAGCAGACCGAGATCGAAGCGGTTGCCGCCGGAGGAACAGGTCTCCAAGAGAATATGGGGGCGCGGGGTGAAGATGCGCTCCAGCACCTCGTAAAGCCCCAGCATATAGCGGTGGGGCAGCTCCCCGCCCGCCGTGACAGCGGAATAAAGATCGCTCATGTGGCGGTTCATATCCCACTTGACATAGGTGATGGGGCAATGGTCCAAAAGATGGGTAATGTGGTGAACGATATAATCCCGCACCTCAGGACGGGTAAGATCAAGCAGGAGCTGGTGCCGTCCCATAGAGGGCTGCCGTCCCGGCTGCTGTAAGGCCCACTCCGGATGAGCGCGGTATAAATCACTATCCTGATTGATAGACTCCGGTTCAAACCAAAGGCCAAAACGAAGCCCCATCGCTGTGATCTTCTGCGCCAGGCCTTCGATGCCACCGGGAAGTTTTTTGCGGTTGACGGTATAATCGCCAAGACCTGCTGTATCGCTGTTTCGCTCACCAAACCAGCCATCATCCAAAACAAACAGCTCGACGCCGACCGCTTTGGCCTGTTTGGCGAGGGAAAGCAATTTCGCTTCGGTAAAATCAAAGAAGTACGCCTCCCAGTTATTAAGCAAGACCGGACGAGGTTTTTCCTTCCAATTTCCACGCAGGATATGCTGCCGTACAAAGCGATGAAAATTGCCGCTAAGGCCATTTAGGCCCTCATTGGAAAAAGTCATCACCGCTTCCGGTGCACGGAAAATTTCCCCTGCGGGAAGCCGCCAGCAGAAGCCCTGCGGCTGGATACCGGAGATAATCCTAACAAAGTCACGCGGAGAGCGCTCCACAGCAGTGTAATGGCTGCCGCTGTACAGCAGATTAAAGCCATAGGCAAGACCGGTATTCTCTCCTGTTCCCTGTTCCAGTAGGATCACGCCGGGATTGTGCCGGTTGGAGGAAAAGCCGGTGGTGCTTTCATTGACCAGCCGCCCCGGCTGCACCGACCGGGTATGCACATGCGCTTCGCTGATCCAGTCACCATCAAGGGTAAGCATCTCATACTTCAGCTGTGGGAGATCGATCTGCTGACTCATCAGGCGGCGAATGGTGATTGGAGCGACTTCGTCATTATAAAGAACAGTGCGACGGGTGATGGCATCCGCTGCTGGAAACACGGTGAAGATAATCTCCAGCCGCAGGGCAAATTTCTTTTCCCTGAGGGAAAGCACCAGCGTTTCCGCTTCACCGCTTTCATCGTAGGCAGCAGGCAACCCCACAGCGGGCAGCGTCCCTGCACGGAGGGTACAATCCTCATAGACGAAATCAGTGGTAAGGGTGCCGTCCGGCAATTCCAGTTCAATAGGTGAAATGCGGAAATCGCCTTTGCCAACCCCCGACCAGAGAAGAGGAATATTATCGAGGGTCTTCTTCGGTATACATCACCTGGCTGCCATAGGGCATAGTACGGCGGGCTGCCAAGGCCGCGGCGTCTTCTATGGATACCGGCATGCCGTAATGCAGCAGTTCCACATGACCGTACTTTGTAATTTGAAGCAGCATAGCAGTATGAGCGGTGGAAAGCAGAAAGGTATTTTCCTGCTGAGTGATATGTCTCATAGCCTACACCTCCCGCAGAATGAGTGCTTCATAAGGAGAAAGGCAGGCGGGACTTTCCTGCCGACCGTAGTTGGAAAGGACAACGGTGCCTGAAACGGGATTGGGTCGTTCCTTTGTAGAAAGGCTGATAACAACAATAAGGCTTTCGACATTTAGACTGCGGCGGTAAGCATAAACTCCATCCTTGCGATATAATTCGGAAAAATCACCTGCTTGTAGAATCTCACTGCCATTACGGAAAGCAATCAACTGCCGGTAATACGCTAAAACAGAGTTTGGCGCATTCTCCTGCTCTGCCACATTGATACGGGGATAATTGCCATTGACCGAAAGCCACGGCGAACCGGTAGTAAAGCCCGCATTGGGGCTGTCATTCCACTGCATGGGGGTGCGGGCATTATCGCGGCTTTTGGTCTTTATCATGCGCCAGCGCAGCGAATACGGCAGATGCAGCTGTTTGCCCATATTCCAGATATTGATGGATTCCACATCCTGTACCTTTTCCATGTCGGAGAAATCGAAATTGGTCATACCGATCTCCTGCCCTTCATACAGAAACGGTGTTCCCCTCAAGGTAAGAACGAGCGTGGCAAGTGCCTTGGCGCTTTCATCATGATATTGGGTATCATTACCGAAGCGAGAAACCGAGCGGGGCTGATCGTGGTTTTCAAGATAAACGGTATTCCACGGGAGCGCCTTCTGCCACTTGGTCAAGCAGGCAAAGAATCGATCCGGACTAAACCGGCGCAGAAACCATTTGATTTTATAGCAGTCGGTTTCCATGTGCTCAAAGGCAAATACCGTGGAAAGTTCCCCACGGGCGGGATTGACTAGGTCATCCGCCATTTTAGGCGTAACAAAAACCGTCTCCCCTACTGTAAAGGCATCATACTTGGCGAGCACATCTTCATGGAGACGGTGCAGCACCCGATGGCAGCCTGGGGTGGAGAGATAATACTCGCTGCCGGTGAGGGCAGGACGCCACTTACCGTTTTTGATGGCTTCCTTGTAGATGATGTTGATAACATCACAGCGGAAGCCTGCCACACCCCGCTCCAGCCAAAAATGCATGGCTTCTTCAATCGCTTCGATGACTGCTTCATTGTGATAGTTGAGGTCAGGCTGTTCCTTAGCGAAAAGATGAAGATAATATTCCCCACGCAGGTCATCGTACTCCCAGCAATCTCCACCGAAGAAATTACCCCAGTTGGTGGGCTTTTTGCCCTTTTCCCCTTTCCGCCAGATGTAATAATCGGTGTAAGGTTCTATGCGGCGGCGGCTCTTCTGGAACCATTCATGCTGATCGCTGGTGTGGTTGATAACAAGATCCATAATAATGCGGATGTCCCGCTTTTTTGCTTCTGCAATGAGGGTATCCATATCCTGCAGCGTACCATAATTGGGGTGGATATTGCAGTAATCGCTGATATCATAGCCGTTATCCTTATTGGGTGAGGGATAGACCGGTGAAAGCCACAGGGCGCCGACACCGAGCTTTTGCAGATAATCCAGCCGGGAAATGATACCCGGTAGGTCGCCAATACCATCACCATTGCTATCGCAAAAGCTCATGGGATAGATCTGATAAATAACTTTTTGCTTCCACCAAGGGGTATCAGCCATTGGGATAGACCTCCTTTTCCACCTCTGCCGCCATTTCTCCGGTGATACCATGCTCCGCAATCATACGGACATAGAACTCTCCGCTCTTTTTGATGGTGCGGGCATGAGTATCGGTATCGAAATGCACAAGACCAAAGCGGGCAGTAAAGCCCTCCAGCCATTCGAAGTTATCCACAAAGCACCAGTGGTAATAGCGGGTGACGGGCAGACCACTTTCCGAAAGGACCTTGAGATGCTCATAAAGATAACGACGGCGGAACGCATCATTATTATCGGCCGTACCGTTTTCGGTGATGTAAATGGGCAATTCTGGCAGAAGGGCGTGGAGTTTTTGGCAGCACTCCACAATGCCGGCCGGGTAGATCTCCCAGCCTAGATCATTCACCGGAACATTCGGCAAAGTACCATCCCCCAAGCCGGAGGTAGCAGTACGAGCATAATAATTGAGGCCCAAAAAATCGGCGTAGGGGCCCTCGGGGCCCAGCATATAGGTCTTGTTCAACTTGGTCTGGAAGTTGTATTCCGAAATGCGGCAAGCAATGCGATGCCACAAATTTTTCGCATTGTACGGCACAAAGGCGCGCATATGCATGGCTAGGCCAACCTTGGGTTCGGCATAGCCCAGTTCTTCATGGATATTATGAATTAACCGGTAAGCCCGACGGTGGCATTCGCCCATCACCTTCATTACCCGCAGAGCATGGGAGATATTGAATTCCCCAGGGGGGAAGCCTGCCCCCAAGTAACCGCAGACCGCATAGACATTTGGTTCATTGATGGTAACATATTCATCCACCAGATCACCAAGGTGGCGCACAGCAAATTCCACCATGGCAAGGTACCGCTTTACGGCATTTTTGCCCAAAAAGCCGCCCTGATGCTCAAACCACAGAGGATTGGAGAAATGATGCAGGGTAAGCAGCACATGAATGCCATTTTGGTGCAGCAGCGTAATTTCCTCTCGCACCTTTTCAATCTCTTCCTGCGAAAACTGGCCCTCCTGCGGCTCCAGCCGGGCCCACTCCAGCCCAAAGCGGTAGTGACGAATTCCCATTTCCGCCATTAGGCGGGTATCTTCCTCCAAATGGCCGCGATGGTCAGTTGCGATATTGGGATCGCTGTTATCCTTTATCTTTCCATTTTTGTACCACTCATACCAGTTGCTTTCCTTGCAGTCGCCATCAATTTGGGTAGCAGCGGAAGCTGCCCCAAGAGCAAAGCCCTTTGGAAAATGAACAGCGCTCATTCGGTTTCCTCCTCTCGGTGGGCGGTGTGGGTCCCAATGATAATGTGTAGAACAGGGTTTTCTTTTTCTGCCTCAAAAAATGTCATCAGCAAACGGCAGCCATATTCCCGCAGGGCAGAAAACATAGCACCTGGATGACGGACTGTAATAACCGTCTCCTCTCCTATTTCGATCAGGCAATCCCACAGAGCATCCAAATTGGCACCATAATACTCCGGCAAGGATAGCTTATCCTTGATCTCTGCATGCGCCGCGGCACGGTCGGTCATCAGCCGGCCCTCTAGATAAACTTCTCTCATGGTGTTTTCTCCTCCCCATAAACCAGGGTAAAGCTCGCATAATGATCATCGGTATAGTAGATCAGTCCATCACTGGAATAGAGCAGCCGCTCCGCCCCGCGGAAGCCGCCCATATAGTTCACATCACACTCGTACCAGGTGCGTCCATCAGCTTCCGGCAACAGACCCTCGCGGTTGCCAAAGCGATCACCGCCAATGGATTTTCCTTCGGCTACTTCCCACAGGTTCCCCTGGGAAGCAGCCCACCCCAGTGCTTTCGCTTCCTGCTTGGTTAAATAGTTCTGCGGCAGATGGCCATAAAAATGCAGGTATTCTGCCACCTTCTCTGGCGTAGAATAGGAGCCATCCTCAACCAGCAGCGTGCCGTTTTCCTGCACCAGCGGGTCATCTTCTCCCATCGGACGGGTTGTCATACCGCCGCAGGCAGGCAGCAGCGCCAGCATCAGTACCGTCAGCAGAGCCAATAGAACCGCCGGAAAACAGCGGAAAAGAAGTTGTTTTTTCACTGTGTGCTCCTCCTTATAAAAATACAGTTTAATTGTACCATACCGTGGGGAAAAATGATAGGCGCAGAGTAACAGAGATTTTTCCGTAAAAGATGTGAAATATGCCCGCCCACTCCGTTCATAAATTGTTTTCATCTTAGCTTTAATCTTGTAAAGTTTGACGATTGCAATGACTATATAACTGCGCTATAATTGTTAGCATCCTAACAAGATAGAAAGGAACCAATATGAAGATAAAGCGCCCGTCTATATGCATGAAGATTAAAGGAATCTCCAACTTGATTCACCAAGAATTGGGCACCAATCGTGATACAGTCCACCCCGGAACCATGATGCAGAAAATGTTTTTGGGTTATTTAGAAGTACACGAGGACCAGCCAGTCTTTCAAAAGGACTTGGAGTCAGCATTTCATATCCGGCGCAGCACCGCAACCGGCATATTGCAGATTATGGTGCGGGACGGATTGATCGTGCGGGAACCCGTGGAGGGCGATGCCCGCCTTAAACGACTGGTCCTAACACCGATCGCCATAGAACAGCTGGCGCAAATGCAGCAGGATATCCTGCGGGTAGAGCAGAAAGCGACTGCCGGATTAACCGGCGAAGAGTTGAAGACCCTTTATGTCCTGCTAGATAAAGTGATAGAAAACTTGACCCCTGGCAAGGAGGAACGAACCATTGATTAAACGACTGTCCCAATGCATACGGGAATATAAAAAAGACGCGATTCTCTCCCCTCTTTATGTGCTAGTGGAATCGCTTTTGGATGTGGCCATCCCCTTTGTAATGGCTGGCCTAATTGATAAGGGTATAGAAGCTGGCAACATGAGCATGATCCTGCGATATGGTGCCATTCTAGTGGGTTTTGCACTGGTAGCGCTTACTTTTGGTGCACTGAGCGGCCGGAGCTGTGCACGCGCCACGGCAGGCTTTGCTCGCAATCTGCGGCATGATATGTTTCATCATCTGCAGGTATACTCCTTCTCCAATATTGATAAATTCAGCAGCGCTGGTCTGGTCACCCGTCTGACTACCGATGTGAGCAATGTGCAGAATGCTTTTATGATGATCATTCGTACCCTTATCCGCTGCCCTGCCATGCTCATCTTCGCCATGGTCATGTCCTTTCGCATCAATCACGATATTTCTCTCATTTTCCTGGCCGTCATTCCCATCCTTGGTGTGGGGCTTTACCTTATCATCAAACATGTTCACCCCGTGTTTGAACGGGTCTTTAAGACCTATGACAGACTGAATGGCGTAGTGCAGGAGAATCTTTCCGGTATCCGTGTGGTAAAAAACTTTGTGCGCGAGGACCACGAGATCGAAAAGTTTGATACCATCTCCGGCACCATTTATAAGGATTTTTCACTTGCCGAGCGCATCTTGGCCCTCAACTCCCCACTGATGCAAGGCTGTGTGTATGCCTGTATGATTTTGGTCTCCTGGCTGGGTGCCAAACAGATCGTCATTGGAAATATGTCCACCGGAAACCTAATGAGCTTCTTCACCTACATCATGCAGATCCTTTCCAGTCTGATGATGCTTTCGATGGTATTTGTTATGATTACCATGTCCCGTGCCTCCGCCGAGCGCATCGTGGAAGTGCTGGATGAGGAAAGTGATATCACCAACTGTGATAACCCTGTGTACGAGGTCAAAGACGGCAGTGTGGAATTCACTGATGTGAGTTTCAGCTATGCCAAGCGTCCCGATAAAACGGTGCTGGATGACATTGACCTGATTATCCCCTCTGGACAGACGGTTGGTATTATCGGCGGCACCGGATCTTCCAAAAGCAGCCTAGTGCAGCTCATCCCCCGTCTGTACGATGTGACTGGCGGCTGTGTAAAGGTAGGCGGTATAGATGTCCGGAACTATGACCTGCAGACACTGCGGCATAATGTTGCTATGGTACTCCAGAAGAATACCCTCTTTAGCGGCACCATAAAAGAAAACCTGCGCTGGGGCAATCTTGATGCCACGGATGAGGAGCTGGTACATGCCTGCCAACTGGCTCAGGCCGATGACTTCATCCGTTCCTTCCCCGATGGATATGATACCTATATCGAGCAGGGCGGCACCAATGTGTCCGGCGGGCAGAAGCAGCGCCTGTGCATTGCCCGTGCGATCCTGCGCAAGCCGAAGATCCTTATTCTGGACGACAGCACCAGTGCCGTGGATACCAAGACTGATGCCCTGATCCGCCAGGCCTTCCGTGAGGAAATCCCCAATACCACAAAAATCATTATTGCCCAGCGCATCAGCTCGGTGATGGACGCCGACCAGATCGTTGTAATGGATAACGGCAGAATAAACGCCTGCGGCACCCACGAAGAACTGCTGGCCAATAATGAAATCTACCGTGAGGTCTATGAATCTCAACAGAAAGGGGGGCTGGAAGAATGAGTGCTGCTCCTAGAAGAGGCTTTACCGGCGGCAAGCGGGCCAAGGATGCCAGAGGAACATTGAAGCGCCTTATAGGCTATATCGCCAAAGGAAATAAAGCCCGGCTGGTATGTGTTTTTATTTTACTCATCATCAGTACAGTAGCCAGTGTTTCCGCCTCTCTTTTCCTCAAATCGCTGATCGATGATTATATCGCTCCGCTTATTGGACAGTCGGCACTAAGCTTCGCCCCGCTTCTTCAAGCTTTGACCATGATGGGGTGCATTTACCTGGCCGGTATGCTGGCTTCCTACTTGCAGACACGGCTGATGATCCCCGTGGCGCAGGGCACCCTGAAAACCATAAGGGACGATATGTTTGCCCACATGCAAACCTTGCCCATCAAGTACTTTGATACCCATACCCATGGCAATGTGATGAGCTACTACACCAACGATACCGATACCTTGCGGCAAATGATCAGCCAGAGCCTGCCCAACGCGGTCAGTTCCATCATCAGCATCACAGCAGTATTCATTGCCATGCTGAGTACCAGTGTGTGGCTTACCCTCCTCATGTTTGTCTTTTTGGGATTGATGCTGTTCGTCGTAAAGAATGTAGGTGGCGGCAGCGCCAAATACTTTGTAAAGCAGCAGCAATCCCTTGGCAAAGTAAATGGCTTTATTGAAGAAATGATCGGCGGGCAGAAGGTTGTCAAGGTTTTCTGCCATGAAGAACAAAATCAAAAGGACTTTGATGTACTCAATAATGAGTTCTGTGAAAACGCTACAAAAGCAAACACCTATGCCAATATTATGATGCCTATTATGGGCAACCTTGGGCATTTACAGTATGTACTGGTCGCTATTGTGGGTGGTCTTTTGGCCATAGCCGCGGTACCCAATCTAACTCTGACCGGCATCGGTACAATGACACTGGGCAGCATTGCTTCTTTCCTGCAGCTCAGCCGCAGCTTTACCATGCCCATCAGCCAGGTTTCCCAGCAGATCAACTCTGTCGTCATGGCGCTGGCTGGCGCCGAGCGCATCTTTGAACTGATGGACGAACCCAGTGAGGAGGATCACGGCGTAGTAACGCTGGTGAATGCCGAGGAGAAGGACGGAGCATTGGTTGAATCCAACTGCCGCACCGGTATCTGGGCATGGAAAAAGCCTCTGCCGGAAGGCGGCTATGAGCTGATAAGGCAGCACGGCGATGTGCGCATGAAAGATGTGGATTTTTCCTATGTGGATGGAAAGCCCGTTCTGCATGATATTACCCTGTATGCCGAGCCGGGACAGAAGGTAGCTTTCGTGGGAGCAACAGGCGCGGGTAAGACTACCATCACCAACCTTATCAACCGCTTTTATGATATCGCCGATGGCAAGATCCGTTACGATGGTATCAATATTAACAAGATCAAAAAGAGTGACTTGCGACGCAGCCTAGGCGTGGTCCTGCAGGATGTCAACCTCTTTACCGGTAGCGTAATGGATAACATCCGCTATGGACGACTGGATGCCACCGATGAAGAATGCATTGCAGCAGCCAAGCTGGCCAATGCGCACTACTTCATCTCCCATCTGCCGGATGGCTATAATACTATCCTTTCCGGTGATGGCGGCAATCTTTCTCAGGGGCAGCGCCAGCTCATTTCCATCGCACGGGCGGCAGTCGCCGATCCACCCGTGATGATTCTTGATGAAGCCACCTCCAGCATTGATACCCGCACCGAGGTCATTGTACAGCGCGGCATGGACCAGCTGATGCATGGCCGGACGGTATTTGTCATCGCGCATCGTCTCTCCACCGTGCAGAATGCCGATGTCATCATGGTGCTGGAACACGGACGCATTATCGAGCGTGGTACACACGATATGCTAATCGCCCAAAAAGGGAAATACTATCAGTTGTATACCGGCGCCTTTGAGCTGGAATAACATAAAAGCAAAAGGATTCGGGTAAAGTTTTTGTTTTACCCGAATTTTTTTGAAAAAAGGTCTTTACAAACTCCCCATGATATGCTATTATAGTCAAGCAATCCAAAAACACATGGGGGCGTAGCTCACTTGGGAGAGCGCTTGACTGGCAGTCAAGAGGTAGAGAGTTCGATCCTCTTCGTCTCCACCAACAGAGATCCGCAGGAACACAGTTTCTGCGGATCTTTTGTATAATCGACCGACTGTTTTTGTTCCCGTTCCTCATCGACAAAGGAGACACCATGAAAAAGAAACTGACCGTAAAAGAGTACGTCTATGTTGCCAGCATGCTGTTTGGCTTGTTCTTCGGCGCAGGTAACCTCATCTTCCCCACTGCAGTGGGTCAGCTTGCCGGCCGCAATATGTGGAGCGCCATTCTGGGACTGCTGATTACCGGTGTTGGACTGCCGCTGTTGGGTGTTGCAGCTTTGGGGCTTTCCCGCAGTGATGGTCTGTTTTCCCTCAGCAGCAAGGTAAACCGTCCCTATGCCTATTTCTTTACCTGTGCGCTGTACCTCACCATTGGTCCATTCTTTGCTATTCCCCGCTGCGCTACCGTTTCCTTCACCGTCGGGCTGGAACAGATCCTTCCCCAGAACGGCAATATGAAGCTGTATCTCCTGCTGTTCACGCTGGCGTTCTTTATTGCGGCGCTGCTGTTTTCTCTGCGCCCCGGCAAGATCCTCACATGGGTCGGCAAGATCCTCAATCCCTTCTTCCTGCTGTTCCTCGGCATCCTTGTCGTGGTAACGCTGGTCTCCCCCGCCGCCGTTCCCATTTCCAGTGTGGAGCCTATGGGCGGCTACATCCAACAGCCCTTCCTCACCGGCTTTCTGGAGGGCTACAACACCATGGACGCCCTGGCAAGCCTTGCCTTCGGTATCATCGTGGTGCAGGTCATCCGTGAACTGGGCGTTGATGAGCCCGGCGCCGTAGCACGCAATACCGCCAAGGCCGGTATCTTCAGCTGCCTGTTCATGGGGCTTATCTATGTTGCCGTCACCGCCATGAGCGCCAAGAGCCGCGGCGTACTGCCCGCAGCCGAAAACGGCGGTGTAGCGCTGGCGCAGATCTCTCAAACCTTCCTCGGCCGGATCGGTCTGCTGATCCTCGCCGTCACCGTAACGCTTGCCTGCCTCAAGACCGCCGTCGGCCTTATCACCAGCTGCTCCGAGACCTTTACCGGCCTGTTCCCCAAGGGTCCCGCTTACCGGGTCTGGGCGGTCATCTTCACGCTGGTTTCCCTCATTTTTTCCAATTTCGGTCTTTCCGCCATCATCGATTATGCCGTTCCGGTGCTGATGTTCCTCTACCCGCTGGCCATCGTGCTTATCCTGCTGGCGCTGTTCGGCAAGTTCTTCTCCCACGATAAGAAGGTCTATAACTGGGTCATCAGCCTTACGCTGATCTCCGCCCTTTATGACCTGCTGCGCACCCTGCCCGCCGCTCTGCGTGCCGCCTGCCACCTCGATGGCATCATCGAAGCGATCGGCAGCGTTCTGCCCCTTGCGGGCCTCGGTCTCGGCTGGATCTGCCCCGCCGCCGTCGGTCTTGTCATCGGTCTTGTGGCACACAGCACCGCCAAGGCCAAAAAACAGACCGCATAATAGATCCGTCACAGTAAAAGGCCTCCGAAGCAATCAGCTCCGGAGGTCTTTTTTCATATTCATTTTAGGATGGCTGCCCACTTTCCCGCAGGACCTCTGCATCGGCGGCACGCTGCTCCAGTATCGCTTCCTTTAGGATCATATCCTTGACCTTCATCAAGCGAATGGTATTGGCGCGCTCATTTTCATCCAGCTTCATGGTGATGTAGCGGATGTTCTCCTGCATCTGCGGGATCTTGACATATTCCAGTGCATTCACCCGGCGGCGGGTCTTGTCTATCTCCTCCAGCAGCTGCGTAGTCTTTTCAATCTCCGCCAGGCGCAGCATATCCCGGAATACCCCGGAAAGCGATGCCACTGCGTCATCCAGTTCTCCGCTGGTCTGGACATAGCCATAGGGATAAGCGCTGCCGCCCTGATGCTCGGTAAAATGGTAACGGGGCACCTCCACTGACATGATATTCTCAAAGCTCATATCCAACTCCACACTGCGGCTGGGGATGAGCAGCGACTGCCCAAGCATCTCCGGTGTCATCAGCGCCGCCGCCACCGTAAAGGACGCATGCGCCTCGGAAAGGCCCTGTTCCACACGCTGGCGCAAAGCACGGTTTTCCCGCACCGTCTCCATAAATTGCTTCATCAGCTCATCACGCTTATCCCGCAGCAGCTTGTGACCTCGTTGGGCAGTACGCAGCTGGCGTTTCA
>OGLM01002909.1_pt1 | contig 14880 bp, 6 predicted proteins | sample 1572531 | NCBI WGS metagenome assembly OGLM01 (sample SAMEA2581909, study PRJEB24529) | metagenome | biome: Human gut stool | place: China | collected 2011 | reverse complement strand
AGCTGAACCGAGCCGTTGCACGATGCAACGGCACAAACAGCTGACTTTGCAGAGACGCAAAACCAGCAGAGCAAGCGACGCTAAACCCCCATTTTTGATAACGATAGAAGTTTATCGACAGTCTGAGGGCAGGTAACACTACCTGCCCTCGCTGTCACTTTAATTTTATTTAGCTGTTGTTACCTTTGCAGAAATGTACTCGCTGAACCTGTTGCTTCCGTCAACCGTTTTGAATGACTTCATACGGAAGGAATACGTTGTTCCCTTTGCGAGCGGGGCGACAACCATTGTCGTTACGTTCTTATCTCTGATAACGTTTATCTGCGTCCACTTTCCGCCCTTGTACTGTTCAATGACATATCCCGAGGCGATTGTGTTGCGGCTCCAGCTGAGCTTTACCGCCGTCTGCGACAACGCCGTTGCATTGAACTTAGCCACGTTCGCAATTCTGGTCGTTCCCGCCATCGAAACATAACCGCCGTAGGTTGTCTTTGTGCCGTTTGTCTTATACGCTCTTATTCTGAACGAATATTTCGTATCCGGGTTAAGCCCCTTAACAATGAACTTCAGCGTCGTGTTATTCTTCGTTACCGCTATCTGCGTCCACTTTCCGCCCTTGTACTGCTCTATCGCATATCCCGTAACGTTAGCGTTACGTTCCCATTCAAGAGTTATCCATGTAGCCGCAGTCGAGGTAACTCTCGCATTCTTAACTGCCGCAGGAGGAGTTTCCGCCTTAACTGTGGTATAGCCGCTGTAGTTTGTCTTGCCGTCGGCATTCTTGTATGTCTTTATGCGGAATGAATAAGGCGTTGCGTCCGCCAGCCCCTTTACAGTAAAGGTAAGCGTTGTGTTGTTCTTTGTTACCGCTATCTGCGTCCACTTTCCGCCCTTGTACTGTTCTATTATGTAGCCTGTAACCTTATCGTTCCTGTTCCAGTCCAGCTTTACAGCTGTAGGAGATATTGCGGTGCCGACAAACTTGTCGGTATTTGTAAGCTGCGTTTTCGCCGCAAGCCTTACATAGTCGCTGTATGACGTACCTGACGATAAAGTCTTATATGCCCTCATCCTGAACGTGTACGTTGTATCGGCGGCAAGTCCGCTGACATTGTACGAAACCGTGGAGCTGTTATTTATCTTTGCAATCTGCGTCCACTTTCCGCCCTTGTACTGCTCTATCTCATAACCGCTCGCATTTGCGTTCTTATCCCACTTCAGCGAAACACTCGATGAAGTCGCCGATCCAGCCGCAAACCCTGTAGGAGTTGCAACATCATTTTCGATCTTGATTTCCGTATAACCGAGAATATAGTAGTATTTGTATTTTGAATTGTAACTGTAATCCTGTCTGACCTGAGTTCCGTTCAGATAGAATTTTGCTTTTTTGAGATTATACTCATAGCAGTCGGCATTGATGTATATATAGCACCAGTACGTCTTGCCCTTCTCAAATACAGTCGGTGTTTTCCACTCTTCATCGTCATACCAGTCAATACTTATAAGGCTCATATGCTCAGGAAGATTATGTGAGATTAAACTCTTTGCCGGAGTTCCTCCTGCCTTCGGAGGTGTTATCTGTACATATATATTCTGATCATATTCTTCAAACGGCACCCTCAGACTGTTAATCACTACCTTTCCGTCATTGGAAACCGTGAACAGTTCCTTGTCTTCGGATGTCATCCAGAATCCTTCTCTGTAAGTATCAAGCCTGCATCGGAATATATAACCGGGAGAAAGCGCATATCCCGACTTAGGCGTTACCTTGAATTCGACCACATAACAGTTATCTACTATAAGCTCGTCATCGTCGTAAACCTCTTCGTTATATTCCCATGTGTTTAAAAGCGGCGTGACAAGAGTTACCGAATATTTATCAGGTTCCGATGAAGTAAGCTGCAGATCGTTTACCTTTCTGTAAGGCAGGAAGTTACTGATTTCGACCCCGACCGTCCTGATTCCTTCATCGCAAACAAGAACGCTCTTAAATGCAATCTCGTTAAGGCCGATGTAAATATGGTCTGCCGCTTGCCATTCATTTGCGGGATCCTCAAACCTGCGCATCTTTACTGTGTCGGTTGTATACGCTGCAACGTATCCGCTGTTCAGCTTTACTTTTACAAATATGTTGTATTTGAAGCCTTTGCACAGCTGAATATCGTTTACTATATTGTTTCCGTAAACATCACGGATATTGTTTATCGTCAGACTGTATTTTTCGGGTTCACCCGACGCAACGCTGACGTCGCTTAACTTCGAGCCACCGTGAAAACCTGACACGACCGCCTTGATTCCCGTTACGGCTTCAAAGTCATAATCAATTATTATTATCTCGTTGATTCTCAGCACATTGCCGTAATTTATAACAGCCTTATACAGCATTGTGCATTTTTCCGTAACCTCCGGCGGCGTATACGACAGTTCGTTTATAGCTTCGGGAATTCCTGTGAACGAGCCGAAATTCTTGGATACATACCAATCTACCGTTTTTATCGGATCGCCCGTGCCGTACGGGTTAGGAGCCTTACTCAGCAGGTCGATCTTACCTACGCTGTTGCTGTTTACAGTAAAACGGGTGCGTTTGGTATGGCTCAACACATAATTATTTCTGTCGGTTTTCAGCCTGCATATCTCGTCTGCACCTCTTGCGGCCATAGCCTTCTTTTCGTCAATGCCGGCCTGCGGTGCGGTAAGCAGAGTCGTGTACTCTACCTTTTCTGCAGAATTTGTGATTGTACCTGCTTTAGAAGTACGTACCGCCTTATCAGCAGGATAATATACCTCTATATCATTCGGGCTAAGCGGCATGGTTCCGCCCAGTAGCGTTATGTTGTAGTACTTTTTCTGTAACGCCTCGTCACTTGTAACACGGACAAAATACGGATCGGAAATTATCGTTCCCGTTTTATCGGTCACTCTGCCCTTGCTCTTGTTTGTGATGGTTCCGCCCGTCATAACCAGCGATGCGTAATAATCACAACCGTCTATCGAGGAGAGCGCTATACTGGAGGTAGTTACTATAGTACCTCCGTTTATCAGAGCAGTAGAATTAAGCGTTCTTTGTTTGCCGGCAAAACCGTTATCCAGCTTTATCGGAGTACCGATCTGTGCATCAAAATAACCGTCGTTGATTACAAGATCCGACGCACTCAGCTTGATCATTTCACAATACATCGCATTGGTACCCGTGTAGCAGAATGTACCTCCGTTTATAACGATCGTACTTCTGTTCTCAGCCAAAAACAGATTCTGGGCTACATCCTTGGCATAGAAATACATCTTACCCGTTCCCACCGAATCCTCAATGGTCAGCTTACTGTATTGGACGCTCAACAGATGATCCTGCGAGTCAATACTGTTACCTGTCTTTTTAAGCGTATATCCGGCAAGGTCCAGCGTCTTGTCACTTTCTATAGGCGGACACAATCTCGTCAGATAATTAGGTTTATATTCCTCAGGGTCGCAGTCAATATCTGCGCCAAGCCTTATCTTAGACTCCTCACTGCCGTTGTATGCCAATCTCAGCTGCCGGTAATTGCGGACGATAAGGTATCCGTCACTTGAATACTCTGTGCTTTCACCGTCGGTGCCTGCGGCACTGATAGGTATGATTGTCAGCGGCAGTGCGGTTATCATAATAGCAAGTGCCGCAAACAAAGCCGTAATGCGTTTAAATTTTATTTTCATAATCCTTTACCTCCTCATTATAATTTTCAAAGTTCATATAAGCCCACTGCTCTTTATTATATTTTACACCGTATTCAGCAAAATGACATTACCCAGATGGGTAAATTATGCAATTCATCTTGAACCCTCATTGCATTTTTTACTATTGCGAAGCTCATCTTCGGTAATTGTGCGGTTTTCCGCTCGAAAGCACAACCACAGATTTTCGCATATCTCTTGCAGACAGAATACCGGCTAAGGTGGTTTGACATAAGATTCGACAGGCAATAAACAGAAAAACGGACATCGGTAAATGCCGATGCCCGTTTTTATATTCAGTTTAACCGCTTACCTCTTCGTCTTAACCGTCAGCGTACTGCTCCACGAACCATACTGCTTAGTATTTCCGTAAGTCTTATACGCTCTTATTCTGAACTTATAGCTTGTATTTGTCTTTAAACTCTTGACCGTACAGCTTGTAGAAGTAGCCTTAGTACCCGTGTAAACAGTCACCCATTTACCGCCCTTGTACTGCTGTAACTGGTAACCGCTTGCGGTCGTACCCTTGTTCCAGCCGAGCGTTATTGACTTCTTGGCTGTGGATTTAGCCTTGAATCCGCCAACGCCGTAAGGGTTGGTGTTAACTTTAACTTCACTGCTCCACGAGCCGTACTGCTTAGTATTTCCGTAGGTCTTGTACGCTCTTATTCTGAATCTGTAGCCTGCCGTACCTGCCTTTAAGCCCTTTACAGTATAGCTTGTGTTGGTAGCCTTAGTACCGGTGTAGATAGTTACCCACTTGCCGTCCTTGTACTGCTGTAACTGGTAACCGCTTGCCGTTGTGCCCTTGTTCCATTTCAATGTAATAGAAGTACTTGTCTTTGACGAACACTTGAAACCGCCAACGCCGTAAGGATTGGTATTAACCTTAACTTCACTGCTCCACGAGCCGTACTGCTTAGTATTTCCGTAAGTCTTGTAAGCTCTGATTCTGAATCTGTAGCCTGCAGTACCTGCCTTTAAGCCCTTTACAGTGTAGCTTGTGTTGGTTGCCTTATTTGCTGTATAAATAGTCACCCACTTACCGTTCTTGTACTGCTGTAACTGGTAACCGCTTGCCGTTGTGCCCTTGTTCCACTTCAATGTCACTGAGGTACTCGACTTTGACGAACACTTGAATCCGCCTACGCCGTAAGGGTTGGTGTTGACCTTGACTTCACTGCTCCACGAACCATACTGCTTAGTATTTCCGTAAGTCTTGTAAGCTCTGATTCTGAATCTGTAGCCAGCTGTACCTGCCTTTAAGCCCTTTACAGTGTAGCTTGTGTTAGTAGCCTTAGTACCTGTATAAATAGTTACCCACTTGCCATCCTTATACTGCTGTAACTGGTAACCGCTTGCCGTTGTACCCTTGTTCCATTTCAATGTAACAGATGTACTTGTCTTTGACGAACACTTGAATCCGCCTACGCCATAGGGGTTAGTATTTACGGAGAGTGCCGATGTATAATCGCTGTAAGCACCATCCATGACCGCTCTCATACGGAACTTGTATCCTGCTGTTCCTGCCGCTAATCCCTTGACGGTATAAGATGTAGTTGCGTTGCTTGTTATCTTGGCAACATTCACCCACTTGCCGCTCTTGTACTGCTCTATCTCGTAACCGCTTGCATTTGCATTCTTGTTCCACTGCAATGTTACATTGGTGCTGGTTAATGACTTAACCTTGAAGCCGCTTACCGCTCCGAGAGGAGTTTTATGCTGAACTGATTTTGAAACATCGCTGTAATAAGTGCTATTACCTACAGTCTTATACGCTTTTATACGGAATGTGTGTGTTGTTGCCACACTCAGCTTTGACACCGTGTAAGTAACCGTGCCGTTCGATGTAATCTTTGCTACCTGTGTCCACTTTGCTCCGTTCTGCTTTTCGATGATATAACCTGTAGCATTTGCGTTTCTGTTCCACGAGAATGTCACAGATGAGTCGGTTTTGCTCTTTATAGCAAATCCTGTAACGGCAGGGAGCTTGATTTCAAACGACTTATCTACACTGCCTACATATCTTCCGACACCGGTTACAGTTACCTTTGCAGTACCGATATCCTTGTTATCGAAATATGATACCGTGTAATCCGTCTTTTCAGAGAGCGCCTTTCCGTCATACTTTACCGTTACAACGGGTTTTATCTCTTTTCCTGTATAATTAAATGAAGTTGCTGAAAGCGTAATCGTTGTATTGCTCATAGTTACGGGAGCAACAACAACTACGCCGCAGGTTGCTTCTACCTGAACAGGCTCGGGTTCCTTTAATGTGGGTATTCTTACTGTTCTTGCAGTAATCTTGCAATCGCCCGTCTTGAGTGCCTTTACCTTGAGTAGCTGAATGTTGGATTCTGAATTGTATGTGCTGTCAACTATCTTGAGGATACTCTCGTCGCTTATCTCCCACTCGATCTTTTCGTTTGCTGTAGTGGGGTTTTCCTTGAGCGCTATCTCATAAATATCATTTCCTGTAAGCAGTGTATAACTCTGTGAAGAGAATGTCATTGTTGTTACAGGCGTATAAGCGTTGACCGTAAACGATGCGCTGACAGGCGTAAGGCTGTCTGTTGTTGCCGTGATTACAGCTGAGCCTTTAGCGTTCTGTACCGTAATATTTCCGGTTACAGAATCTACCTTTGCTATTTTTTCATTACTTGATGTCCATATAATATTATCGGTTGATGACTGACTTGAATCAAGTATGGATTTATCGAGTACCGCAAGTGCGTCATATTTGCTTCCGACTTTAAGCGAAATGTCTTTGAACGGGAAATTGATTTCAGTTATCGGATTAGCCTTAACTACGGTTACCGTAGTTGTAACATATAATCCTCTTTCGGAATTTTCGGTCGGAATTACCTTGGCGGTAACTATTACAGTGCCTGCCTTCTTGGCTGTCAGTATGCCATCGTCCTTGGAAATCTCAGCCTTTGTTGTATCATCGACAGACCACTCTATCTTATCCGTTGTATTGGAAGGAGTAAACTTGGCGGTAAACTGTGTCTGATGATTTTCGGGAACAAATACGCCTTCCTCGGTAACTTTGTTTTTGCCGTTCCACAATTCAATCTTAGTAGCCGGCACAAGTATTGTAAAGTTCAGCTTTTTATTGACTTCGCCGCTGAGCGAAGAAATCTGCATTGTAAATGAGCCTTCTTTTTTACCTGTAACCGCAACTTTAGCTGTTTTTCCGTCTTCTGAATACGCAATAAATGCTGCGGATGCGTTTGTGTTGTTTGCCTGAATTGCAACAAGCAGACAGTCGTCACAATCGGCGCTTTCCTGCTCTATGGCAATGTCTACATACATTATCTGATTTACGTCAACATAAAGAACTGCATCATTGCCGATCATATTGCCGTTGCTGTCAAATGCATTGATAGCCTTAGCGGGATTTTCAACATTTCTGTTTACAATAGAGAAATACTTTTTGATTATTCCCGTGAAATTCAACGACTTGTTGAACTTAAAGGTTATATAAGCCTCGTCGCCCGGATTTTTGTTATTGGTATAAGTTAATGTGTAATCAACATTTTCGGTCAGTTTTTTACCGTTATATGTAACAATGGGTTCGGGTCTTATAGGCATACCGCCCATATATCCCTGGTCGGGAATATCTTCAACGAATACTTCATTATCTTCTGTAACGTCTTTTTTGGTAATCTTGAAGAAGTTCGTAGCCTTGTATGTACCTGTGTAATTTCCGATACCCGTAAATACAGCCTTCGCAGTGCCTACGTCAAGGTTATCAATATACTCAACAGTATAATCAACATTCTCTTCGAGCATTACGGCATTGTTGTTGATGTAGAGATTGTATTCGGGAATTATATAATCACCCGTATAAACCTGAGGTGACGAGATTCCGACAACCTTTGCCGAACCGATATTTTTTGGGGTTATTTTATATTCCGTAACAAAACTTCCGCAGTAATTTCCCAAACCGTAGAAGGTCGCTTTTGCCGTACCAACGTTGACATTATTAGTATATGTTACCGTAATATCCTTGTCAAATACAAGCTGCGTGCCCCCGTACCTTACAACAGGATCGGAAGCAGGCTTAAGCTCATCGCCGTAATTATATATCATATCCCTTATAACAGGACGTGTAACAGCGTTATCACTTATATTGGCAGGAAGTATCTGATAAGTGCATACCAGTTTACCGTTCTGAGAAGCAGATGTTATACCATTTACTGTAACTGTAACAATACCGGAATTAACAACATCATCCGAATATGTAAGCGTATAATCCTTGTCTTCTTCAAGAACATTTCCCGCACGGTCGGTAACCTCGGGCTTCTGCATCTGTATTGTTCCGTTATATGTAACATTTTCAGGCATTTTACTGATTTTGAACGAAACAAATTTATCTACGGATTCCACTACTTCTATTTCACAGGTAGCGGAAATATTCTTGGGATTCGGTTCTTCGATTGTCGGTGTACGCTTTGTTGACGCAGTTACCTTGACAACACCCGTCTTAAGAGCCTGTAACCGAAGCTTTTTTACGTTGGGTGTATCTCCGTCGGATTCCCCGATGATTTTTACTATCTCTTCCCCGTCAGGATTTGAAACGGTCCATTCAAGAGGTTCGGTTGCCGTATTCGGAGATTCGGGCGCTATTAGGTAATCAGTATTCTTCTCGTTAATATCAAGAAGATATCTGTCACTTGTAAATTTCAGGACAGAAGCAGGCGAAGAAACATTGACAACAAACGAAGCCTTGACAGGCTCTACGCTGTCAGAAGATACTGTTACGGTAGCAAAGCCGCTCTTATTCTGCGCCTTGATCATACCGGTTTCATCAACCTTAACTATGCTTTCGTCGCTTGAAGTCCATACAAGACTATCTGTTGATGAGTTCTTTTCATCTCGTATAGTTGTTTTTAAATGTGAAAATGCGTTATATGTATCATTTACGTTGAGATTTACAGCATCATCCGTTGTATAATCAAACTCAAGCTTTGTTATGGGATTTGCCTTAAGTATTGTAACAGAAGTTGTTCCCTCAAAATCTCTCTGCTTCAAGCCGTAAGCCGCACGTTGTTCTTCCGTGTAATCATTCATTTCATAAAGAGGATTAACGGCTCTTGCAGTTACTGTAACGGTACCTGCCAGCTTTGCTGTAATTGTGCCTTCGGACGAAATTTCAGCCTTGGTATTGTTGCTTACGCTCCATTCAATACCGTCAGTCGTAGTAGAAGGTGTTGATGACGCAGTAAGATAAAGCAGATGATTTTCAGCTACAGTTACACCCTTGCCTGTAATTTCTTCATCACCGTGTTTGAGCTTTATAGAAGTTATAGGATTAAGCACAACAACTTTTATCTTCTGATTAGCTTCGCCGCTCTTTGTAGCGACCGTTACCGTATATGTACCGGGCGTCACACCGTTGATATTGAGTTTTGAAGATAAATTACCGGCGACTCCCGCCGTAAGATTGCATTTAATTCCTTTAGTGTCGCTTACTGCGAGAACGACTTCATCATCGCAGTTTTCAACGCCTTCGCCAAGAAGAATATTAAAATCGCTGCTTTCTCCCTTATCAATGTAAACGGTAATCGCATCTGTTATGGGATAGTTGCCCTTAGCAGTACTTACCAGTACATTTTTGGATGGATTGAGGACATCATTTCCCGATGTCGTAATTATCCACTGCGGTACATATTGCTCTATCTCATCGGCGAAAGTCTGTATCGACACAGACCCTGCTATAAGTGACAATGCAAGTATTCCCGCAAGCGTTTTCTTAATACAATTAATAATCATCGCTTTTTTTCTCCCGTATTATTTTCATAATGAAACAACGCATCAATGCATTTATAATATTATAACATCTTGAGAGAAATTTGTCTATACCACTTTCTACTAAACCAAGCTTAAATAATTGTGAAATATGCATAATAATTACAAATTATTCAGCGTGTCAAAAAAGTATTTTTCGACACGCTGCAGACGTTGAGAGACACACGCAGACAAGGAAACCGCTCCGACAGGCGTACAAAGGTACGTTGAGGAGCGGTTGACACAGTAAGCAAAAATGCTTTCACACAGCCGTAAAAAACGGCTGTGTGAAATTCTTTTTATTTATCGGATTTTTAGTTTGTGCCAGTTTACTTTTCTGCATTTTTGCGGTGCGTGGGTTTATCGACAGTCTGAATAATTACAAATTATTGTGATCCTTTCAGTGCTTTTGCAATACTCCTGCCGGCAAGCTCGGCTGAGTATCGCATTCAGAGCGTATGACTGTTCTTCGCTGTCATACAACTGTATGTCGCTGATGTCATACCTTGTATTTGCGTCATAACTATTTTGTTTCCACTCACCGCTTGATGTCGAGTAATATCCCAACATATAATCGGTTTGTGAATAGAATGTTATTGACGAAACGTCAACAGGGTAATAACCTTCAAGCAAATCGTCACGATTAATGGATATCTGTGTCCACCACTGTCCACCACTGATCGTCACTGAAGGTTATGCCACCCGCAATGGCAGATTGTGCCAGTGTAGACAGTGCCAAGGATGCCGCCACTATGCCTGCGGTCAGCTTCTTGAATCTCATACTTATCCCTCTTTCATAATTATTTATACAAAAGGCACAGTCCACCCGTGCAGACTATGCCTTTATTACCATATTGAATTTTACGCAGAGATATTGTGCAGTATTTACAGAGGTGCTATTATAGAGCCCCCCCCCGTTTACATAAATTGTAATTTATCATCTTGCACATATCTCTCACCATTTCATATTATCGTCTGAATATTTAATTGCTGTTTATTTTTCTTTAGTATATCACTATTGTTAATTGCTGTCAAGTATCAATCCGGTAATTGCCACAGTATTCACATAAATATTCAAGCGGTCACGGTGATATGCTGTGACCGCTTATCTGCTAATTATCGCTTTGTTTGACCCCGCCGTTTAACTAATCTTAGCTGTACCGCAACAGCATTAAAGGCGGAATTTACAGTGGCTTTCAGCCACAGGCGGAATTTGAAGCGGCACATTGCCGCCCGCTTAGCCGTTGCCGACTTCTACAACGTAAATATCAACGTATTGCAGACCCCATGCGCAAGCATCGTCATAATGCTCCTCTGTACTGCCCATATATACGTCCACAGGAATCGTACCTGCCATCATTCCATCACCTGTATCGGCGGCAATAGCATAGCCGTAGCAGATATTGTCATACTGACCGACTATATAGAGCTTCGAGCCGTAGGGGATAACGTTGGGATTTACCGCAACTGTACCTATCTCAGCCATTCTGCCGCTTGCGGTATACGCACCTTCGGGTGCTGTATAGGCTGTAGCCTTGCCGGATACCACATACTCATAGTCAACCGGTCTGCCGTTCCTTAGTACGATAGATGTATCATCTATCTTGCAATAAGGAGTTACGATTGCCGCACCCTCGGCTATAACCTCGTCAACCTTCTTGGTCACTACCTTAGTGGTCTTCTTTACGTCCGTCTTAACACCGTCAATGTAGGTAGTGGTCGTTGTAGTTCTTATCTTGCCGTTGACACCCTTTGTACGAACCTCGCTCTGACCTATAGCCAGAATGTTGCTCGTTACGGTAGATGTCTGATAAGGGATAATCTTATCCTGTTTTTCAGTCTTTATCTCGACTCTTGAAACCTTTATCTCGGCAGGTCCGGTTATCTTGGATTCAAGTTCCTCGCTTACCATATCGTTCTTACCGAGTGTTATTTTCGCTCTTTTCAAAAGCTCTGAAACCGTGTTGTCAAGGCACTTTACGGTTGTTGTCTTTCCGTCTGCCGTAATCTTCACGTCATAGGCTCTTGTAACAGCAATCTTCTGTCCTTCTTTAAGAACAGCCGTCTTTGCAGGTGATACCTTGTCATATTCGCCAAGCTCAACGCCTGCCTGCTCAAGCAGCTGTGCCACTGTTGCGTCTACACTGTGTGCAGTGGCGGTCTTCTTGCCGCCTTCCAGAATATCAACGTCAAAGGCTCTTTCGATAGTAAGAGTGGCTGTTGCCACGTTCTCCTCAAAGCCGGTGAAGTCTATCCTGTCGTATGTGCCGAGCGTTATGTGGTTCTCTCTGAGTATCTCATAAGGGTCGGCACTTACCGTATAAACAATACGCTTTTCGTTCTCGTCGATTATCTCAACGTCATTTCTGAAGTAGAGCAGACCTGTCATAAGGAATACTCCGAAGATACTGCCGAATATAAGCAGTATTTTAAGTGCTGCGTTCTTTGATATGCGTATTGTCAGTCCGGTGTTTCTGAATCTGGGAAACATATATCCGCCTTTCGTCATCATATCGGTAGGTTTAAGCAGTACCCATACGGGCATCACGGCATTAAAATTACGGCTAAATCCGTCTGTCACCACTGACCGTGTACGATAACTCCCCGTGCGGAGAGAACCGCTGCTACGTTTATTATCGGGCTTTTTTCAAGCTCTAGACAATTATAATTTCCGTTTTGCAAAATGTCAAATAGCTTGGGGCAGTCATTTTTGGTGAAAATGCACAAGAAAAAGCTGTAACCGTTTTGTAACCTTTTTGTTACCGTTTTGTAATCAGTTAAAATCTGGCTATTATTGACTTATTTTGTAATTTAATTTGTTAATCTGCCCAAAATTGAAGTTTGGATTTTTGTTGTGTTTTTAGACAAAAATAATTATACCGATTTGGAGGTTTTGGTGCAGGTATGTTATGAAATGGTAATAAAATTACACGTAAAGGGCGGACGGGCAAGTGGAAATACAGCCGGTAATATAGCAGGAAAGCCGATTTATGAGCATTTTTAAGGTGACTGAGGGGTGAATGTAAACGTATACTTTCGTGAAATATCGGGGGCAATCTGAAGGCGAAAATATGGTTGTGACGTATCCTTTATATATTATAATAGTATAGCCCGGATTTTTCACCTTTATGAAAGACACACGGTGATGAATTATGATGAAGATAGTGGCAACGGTAGGAGCGACAATTGATGATTTATGATGATTTTAAAGGATAGAAAAAAGCCGCCCGATGTGAGCGGCTGAATTTTGTGATACTATTATAATATAAAGGCGGTCGTACGAGCGGAAAAATCTCACGCATAAGTTAATACACCGAATATATTTTGCTTATATATTACTAATTTTAATTGTTTGATTTCCAATCAAGGATTTCTTCGGTAAGTTTTTTATCAAGGTCAAGACGCATAGCTTTGCATTCGGCAGGGAATTTTTTAGCGGCTGAGAAGGACATATTTACAAGCATATCAGCACCGACGGGCAGAGCTTTTTTCAGTACGCTTTCGGGGAATACAAAATGTGTGCCGTGTTCATAGAGATACACCGAGTATTTGCAGGAATGCGGGCGGGATTTCAGGCGATTGTCCATTCTGCGTATGTATTTTGCGGTATCCCAGAGAGAATCGTCTTCCGCACCGACAAGAACGAGCTTGCCGCCGATATTCTCTACAGGTATAAAATGCTCCTCTTTAAGCAGTCCTGCGGCTTCGGAATCATCGAACACATCCTTTGAATATGTGGAATCGCCGTGTTCTTTAGACGCTTTGGCTATCTTCTGCCAGTACTCAGGGTGCTTATAGACAAAGGGCATAAAGGGTACGGGTTTGCCGCCTATCGACACGATAGATTCGTTTTCGACAGGCCATTCCTTACAGCCGTCACGTTTACCCTGTGCGAAGCCCTGCCATACAAAGTCGCTCGGGGTCAGGGCTATGGTAAGCGTGAGGTCATGATAATATGAGGCGGCGACAAGTGCGACTGTGGCTGTTGTAGAGGCACCGACAATGCCGATTTTCTTGTTGCCGTGGGATTTGAGCCATTCTATAGCCGAGCCGATACGCTCAATGGGATAGTTGTGGTGGCTGTAGTTCTTCTTTCCGGGCGACATTGACATTACGTTAATTCCGTAGGTATGAAGCCATTTCACGCAGGTTTTGCCCATATAGTCTTCGGGGTCGTCACCGAGCATTGCTATCATTGCGGTATCGGACGGGGTTTTACTTTCCCAGTATGCGCCGTAAAAGCCGTCGGCTTCGGGTTCAAAATGCAGATGTTTCATAGGTTGCTCCTAATCAATTATATTTAGTTAGTTTTCGCTAACGCTAATAAAAGTATAGCACGGGTAGAAGGAGATGTCAAGAATGCGCAGAAAAGGTTGGGTTGTGAAAGGATATAGTGCTTTTTCGGGGGATAGTGCGGTTTTGGGAGGGTTGGTGCAAGCGAGGGATGGTGGTGAGGCAATCCCTCCGTCTTGACGGCAAAAAGTTTGACAAATCAAAAAGGTGGACGTATCACAAGCAAAACGCAACAAAGCGACAGTTTGTGCCTTGCCGTCAATCCACCTCCCTTTAACAAGGGAGGCAAGTGTGGTGGTGCGGGGCGAGGCGATGGATGTGCTTTTGAGAAGGTTGTAGAAATGGAGAGGGTCGGTGCAACGGGAGGAGCAAGAAAGGCAAGTGATAAGTGTTCTTTTACAAAGGTTGTAGAAACGGAGAGGGTCGGTGCAACGGGAGGAGCGAGCTCCTCCCCTACGAAAAGCGGGCGGGATAGTGCGGATGCAAAACAAACGGAACGTTCATTAAAAGGCAAGGGTGATGGCGATTTTTGAGGGATGGTGAGGTCTTTGGAGGGTTGGTGCGTATAGGGAGCAATCCCTCCGGTAGTCGCCCGAATTTTTTCGGGCGACAGCACCTCACCTTTAACAAGGGAGGCAAGGATATAGTGCTTTTTGAGGGATAGTGCGGAAAATCTCATTGATGGTGCTGATGGGTATCAATCCCCACCGTCTTGCAGACAGAATAATTGCAAATATACCAGCGTTTGATATATCGCATAATAAAGCCGAATTTTCAAGTCTTTCGCTTGTCTGCAATCCACCTCACCTTTGACAAGGGAGGCAAGTGTGGTGGTGCAAAGCAAGGGATGGTGCGGTTTTGGAAGGGTTGGTGCAAGCGAAGGATGGTGGTGAGGCAATCCCTCCGTCTTGACGGCAAAAAGTTTGATAAATCAAAAAGGCGAATGTATCGCAAGCAGAAAGCAATAATATCAAGGCTTGTGGCTTGCCGTCAATCCACCTCCCTTTGACAAGGGAGGCAAGTGTGATGGCGCAAAGCAAGGGATGGTGCGGTTTTGGAAGGGTTGGTGCAAGCGAAGGATGGTGG
>OGLM01002896.1_pt1 | contig 14925 bp, 15 predicted proteins | sample 1572531 | NCBI WGS metagenome assembly OGLM01 (sample SAMEA2581909, study PRJEB24529) | metagenome | biome: Human gut stool | place: China | collected 2011 | reverse complement strand
CGTTTCACCATGCCGACCATTATTATGATGATTTTCACATCCATCTATGGTGTGGTAGATGGACTGTTTGTTTCCAATGTAGTGGGCAAGACCGAATTTGCGGCGCTCAATTTCGTGTTCCCGTTTATCATGGTGCTGGGCGGGGCCGGATTTATGATAGGAACCGGCGGTACAGCGTTGGTGGCGCAGCAGTTGGGCCAGGGCAATAAGCAAAAGGCGAACCATACCTTCACCACCATGGTGAGCTTTACCATTTTTCTGGGTGTGATCCTTACGGCGATCGGTATTGCCGTTATCCGCCCGGTGTGTGTGCTGCTGGGGGCTACCCCGGAAATGATAGAGGGCTGTGTGGTGTATGGGCGTGTTACCATTGCGTTTACCGCTGCCTTTATGCTGCAAAATGTTTTCCAAAGCTTTTTAGCGGCGGCGGAAAAGCCAAAGCTGGGACTTTTCGTCACTGTGGCGGCCGGCCTGACCAATGCCGTGCTGGATGCCGTGTTTATCGCGGGCTTTCGATGGGGGCTGGCAGGCGCGGCGCTGGCCACCGGCCTTGGACAAGTGGTGGGCGGTGTGCTGCCTCTTATCTACTTCCTGCGGACGAACGGCAGCCTGCTGCAGCTGGAGAAAAAGCCATCGCTGGAGATAAAACCGATCCTAAAGGCATGCGGCAACGGCTCGTCCGAGATGATGTCCAATATTGCAAGCTCGCTGGTGGGTATGCTGTATAATTTCCAGCTTCTTATATATATCGGGGAGGACGGTGTTTCCGCCTATGGTGTGCTGATGTATGTGCAGTTTATCTTTATTGCCATTTCCATCGGGTATTCCATCGGCGCGGCGCCTATTGTCAGCTACCATTACGGTGCGCAGGATCACACCGAGCTGAAAAATCTCCTGCGTAAAAGCGTGACGCTGGCCCTTACGGTGGGTGTGGCGCTGACAGCGTTGGCCATTGCGGCCGCGGGCCCCTTTACCTACATCTTTGTGGGCTTTGATGAGAGCCTGTTTGCGCTGACGAAGCACGCGTTCCAGTTGTTTGCGTTTTCCTTCCTGCTGGCGGGCTTCAATATCTTCTGCTCCGGCTTCTTTACAGCGCTGGGCAACGGCGCTGTTTCGGCGCTTATCTCCTTTTTGCGTGTGCTGGTGTTCCAGGCATCCTCGGTTATCATTCTTCCGCTGTTTTTAGATATCGACGGTATTTGGTGGGCGATCACAGTTTCCGAGGTACTGGCGGCTATCGTTTCGGCGGTCTTTCTGCTGGCTAAGCGGCAGCGCTACCACTACTAAAGGCTGCGGCTGAAAATGTTTCACATGAAACATTTGTTCTTTTTGAAACGGATAATTACCCAAAAGAAAACCTCCGGAATCGGCATGATCCCGGAGGTTTTCTATAGGGAAGAAAAAGAAGAGAGGAGATTACTTAGTGATTTTGCTTGAGGCGCTTATCCAGCTTGACCGAAAGGCGGGTGCCGACGCTTTGGAATACCTGAACGATAATGATGAGCAGGATGACGGCCAGCAGCATCACTAGGTATTTATAGCGGTAATAACCGTAGTTGATGGCGATCTTACCGAGGCCGCCGCCGCCCACGATACCACTCATGGCGGTGTAGCCCAAAATGGTGGTGATGGCAATGGTGGCATTGGAGATGAGGGAGGGAATGGCCTCCGGGATCATTACCTTGACGATGGTTTGCAGGGGGGAGGCGCCCATGCTGCGGGACATTTCGATGATATTGGGATTGAGCTCCCGCAGGCTGCTTTCCACCAGGCGTGCCACAAAGGGGAAGGAGGCCACCACCAGCGGCACAATGGAGGCGGTAGTACCCACCGCCGTCCCCACCACCGCGCGGGTGAAGGGGAACAGCAGGATCATCAGGATGAGGAAGGGCACCGAGCGCAGCAGGTTGATGATGACGTTGACGGTTTTCATCAGCCAGCCGGGCAGGGGAGCAAGACCGTCTTTTTCCCCTACCACCAGTAGCACGCCCAAAGGAAGACCGATTATTATGGCAAGAGCCGTAGACAGCACGGTGACATAAAGCGTTTCCCAAAAGGCCAGCAGGAACTGCCCCTTGACGATGGCGATGGTCTCCTGCAATACCTCGGCGGAAAAGAGATTATTCAGCATACTGGGTCACCTCCTGGGCGGTCACATCGCCGTCCTGCGTCAGGTAGGCAATGGCACGGGTGACATCATCACCCTTGTTTTCGATGGAGAGCAGCATGGAGCCGTAGACGCGGCCCTCGATGCTTCGGGTGGATGCGTAGGCGATATTGGCCTCGATGCCGATCTCGGTGGCCATGCGCGCAATCAGCGGCTTGCCGGTGGCATCGGCGCCGTTAAAGACGACACGGATGAGCCGGGCGCCGGGCAGGGCGCACAGCAGGCTTTCCGGGTTGCCCTCCGGGAAGACCAGCCGCCGGGCGGCCTCCGATTTTGGATGGGAAAAGACGGTGCTGACCTCGCCCTGCTCCACCACGACGCCCTCCTCCAGGATGGCGACATGGCGGCAGGTGGACTCGACCACGCTCATCTGATGGGTGATGATGATAACAGTAATGCCGAGCTTGTGGTTGATATCCCGGATGAGCTCCAGAATGGCGCCGGTGGTTTTGGGGTCAAGGGCACTGGTGGCTTCATCGCACAGCAGCACCTTGGGGTTGGTGGCCAGGGCGCGGGCAATGGCAATGCGCTGCTTCTGGCCGCCGGACAGTTGGGCGGGGTAGGCGTTTGCCTTGTCGGGCAGGCCCACCATCTCCAGCAGCTCTTTGGCGCGCTTTTCGGCGTCGGCCTTTTTCACACCGGCCAGCTCCATGGGGAAACAGATGTTCTTCAGGCAGCTGCGCTGCATGAGCAGGTTGAACTGCTGGAAGATCATGGTGATCTCGCGGCGGCGCTCACGCAGGGCCGCCGGAGACAGGGTCTCCATGGCGGTGCCGTCGATCACCACGCTGCCCTCGGTGGGGCGCTCCAACAGGTTGATGCAGCGCACCAGCGTGGATTTGCCCGCACCGGACATGCCGATGATGCCGTAGATGGAACCATCCGGAATGGTCAGGTTGATATCGCTCAGCGCGTTGACCGCGCCGTCCTTCATCTGGAAGGTCTTGGAAAGATGTTTGATCTCGATCACGGAAATGCTCCTTTGAATCAGACGGAGAGCTTAGCCCTCGATGGGAGACAGGTCGCTCTGCTTGCCGCCGTAGATGCCCATGGGCTCGACGTGGATGCCGGCCACGGTGACCAGATGGGTGCCGTGCTCCTGGTTGAAGTCGTCCAGGTAGGGCTGATGCTGGAAGTAGTTGGTGTCGATCTGGCCGTCCTCGACGACGTTGTTGGGCTGGATGTAGTCATCGAACTCCTGGATGTCCAGGGTGATGCCCTTCTGGGCCAGGATGTCCTTGCAGATCTCCAGGATCTCGCAGTGGGGAGCCGGCGTTGCTGCGCAGCTGACGGTCTCGCCGTTCAGTGCATCGTAGTCCACGGTGGAGTCGTAGCCGTCGGTGGGGTTCTCCACGACGAAGACGACGGAGCCTGCATACTTCTCATCGATGAAGTCCTTGACCTGCTGGCTCTCCAGAGCAGCGGCCAGCGCCTTGATCTTGGGGGACTCCTGATTGCCGTCCTTGCAGACCAGAACGTTGACATAAGCAGAAGAGCCGTCCTCGATGGCCAGTGCATCCTCCACGGGGTTCAGACCGGCAGAGATGGCGTAGTTGGAGTTGATGACGGCATAGTCCTCATCCTGCAGAACGCTGGGCACCTGTGCAGCCTCGACCTCGTCGATGTTGACGTTGAACGGGTTCTCCTCGATGTCGTTCTTGGTGGCGGTCAGGCCGGCATCCGCCTTGACCTTGAAGAAGCCGTTCTTCTCCAGCAGAGCCAGAGCGCGGGCCTCGTTGGTGGTGTCGTTGGGCACGGCCACGCTGATCTTATCCAGCTTCTTGACCACCTCGGAAGAGGCGGCAGCGGAAGAAGCAGTGCTGCTTGCGGTGGAAGAAGAACCGCCGCAGGCGGTCAGGGCAGCGGCAGCGGCAGCGATGCCGGTCACTTTCAGAAAATCACGACGCGAAATCTTAGACATAATGTTTTCCCTCTCTTGTTGTTCCATAAAAATTTTTTGCACTGCGCAGCACATTTTTCTGCGCCTTGTGCAGCCGGAAGTACGAAAAAAGCGCCTCCGTCCTCGGCGGGCAACTGCCCACAAGGACGAAAGCGCATAAAACTTCCGTGGTACCACCTTGGTTCACCGCACCCTCACGGGCCCGGCCTCGATGCTGCGGCAGCGGCTTTCTCCTCCCACTGCTTACAGCCGGACGCTGTAACGGGCGCTCCCGTCGCGGGCTTAGCACTCTTGCACTTCGCCCCCGCAGCTCCGAGACCATTTTCGGTTCCCTGTTCCCTGCCCTTTTCCACCGACCGGGCTCTCTGGAAGGATCAATGCGAAAACCTACTCTTCTCTTCACAGCCATTTTTGTGATATTGGCTTTATTCTAATCCCCTTTTCGGCATTTGTCAACCCTTTCAACGAAGTTTTTTGGTAGGGAATACCCTCTCAGGCCGCTTTGCGGCCAGCTCTCCCAAAGGGAGAGCCCTTGGCAGTCCGGGCAGACCTGCGCACTGCCGCCTGCGGCTCCCGAACGGCCGGGCCCTGTCCTCATTGCCAGCAGCCGTTTGCCTGAGCAGCAAGGCCCGTCGCCTTCCGGCAGCATGGGCCTGTGCAGTCAGCACGGCCAAGACCGGTTCGCCAGTGGCTCGCCCTGCGGGAGAGCTGGCAACGCCAAAGGCGTTGACTGAGAGGGCAAGACATGCTATCTTATAAATCAAGAACGTATGCCCTTTGCGGCACAGTAAGGAGAGACGCAATGAACGGCAGGGAATTGTATCCCGACGCAGAACAGCGCCGCCGCATCATGGATTTCATTATGGCGGCCGGGCAGACGCTGCTGGAAAACGGCGCGGAAGTCTTCCGCGTAGAGCAGACCATGGAGATCATGGCGCGCAGCTTCCATCTGCGGGAATTTCATGTATATGTATTGACCAACGGCATTTTCGCCAGTGCCGGCACGGCCGAGATCAGCGAGGTGCGCAACGTGCCCACCCGCACGACCCATCTGGGCCGGGTGGCTGCGGTGAACCAGCTGTCCCGTCAGATCGCAGAGGGCAGCGTGACCACCATCGACGAAGCCGAGAGCCGCCTGGTGCAGGCGCAGAGCATTCCCTTCCCGAAGGGCCGGGTGCAGCTTCTGGCCGGGCTTTCGGGCGCGTTCTGCTTCGCGCTCATCTTCGGCGGCACCCTGCGGGCCGCGCTGGTCGCTGCGGTGGCGGGCTGTGCGGCCAACGCCTATCTGCTGTTCTGCGGGCGGCACCCCATAGGCGGCGGGTTCCGCACCATCTCCACCGCTTCACTCATCACCATCCTCTGCATTCTGGGCTGCCACCTGCTCCACACCGAGGCCAGCCATGCCATCATCGGCACCCTGATGATCCTCACGCCCGGCATCGCGTTCACCATGGGCATCCGGGATTTTGTGCAGGGCGATTATCTTTCCGGCACCATCCGGATGATCGATGCGCTGCTCATCGCAGCCAGCATTGCCATCGGCACCGGTCTGGTGCTGGGGGCCTATGCCGCATGGACGGGGGTGGTGGCCGCATGACGGAACTTCTGTTGACGAGCGAGCAGATCGGCCAGCTGGTGGCCCAGTTCTTCATCGCCGGGGCGGGCACCCTGAGCTTTGCCGTCCTCTTTGCCTCCCCCAAGCGCACCCTGCCCTACTGCGGCCTTGTCGGCGCGATGGGCTGGTTCATTTACGAGCTGGCCGTCCTCTTCGGGCTGGAAAGCTTTGCCGCCTCGCTGCTGGCCGTCATCCCGCTGACGCTGCTGGCCCGCATCTTCGCCATCGTACTCAAAGCGCCGGTCACCATCTTCCTGCTGGCCGGCATCTTCCCGCTGGTGCCCGGTGCCGGCATCTACTACACCGCCTACTACTTCATCCAGGGCAACAACGCTCTGGCTCTGGCCAACGGCATCTCGACGTTCAAGATCGCCGTGGCTCTTGCCATCGGCATCGCGCTGGTGCTGGGGCTTCCGCTGCCCCGCTTCAAGAGCCGCCCCAAGAAATGAACAAAAACGCTCCGGCACAATGCCGGAGCGTTTTTGTTCATCAGGAGAGCAGCAGCAGCTGTGCGCCGCCTGCCATGTTCAGCTGGAAGAACGCCTTCTGGCCGTTCTCACTGTAACTGACCTGCACCGGGGTCTTGCTTCCATCGGCATGGACCTGCTGCAGGGTGTACCCCTGCACCGCAGAAGCCGGAAGCTCGATGTTCGCCGTGACGTCCGAGTCCATCACACGGGCATCGGTGACGACCGTGTTGCTCTTGACCTTGCCGCACTTGGTGCAGACGACCTTGTTCATGCAGGTCTGGTAATAGAAGGCCACCGTCATGATCTTCGGGCCGTCCTGCAGGCTGCCCTCATAGATTTCGAGGTTGGAGAAGTTCGAGAAGGTGTTCTTCACCTTGGTCAGGCGCTGTACGGGGTCTTTTCTGCCCTCCTTGCCGCAGTGCGGGCAGAGGGTGAAGGTCTTTCCATCCAGCGTGAAGTCGGTGGGCACACAGTCCTCACGATACTCCACGAAGGTCTTCCACTCGTGCTCGTTCTCCTTGCACTCCTTCCGGGCCGGTTCCTCTGCAACGCCGGATACGGCCCCGCCCACCAGGATGCAGACAGAAAGCCCCAGCATGGCGAGCGTTTTCAGGATTCGTTTTCTCATAGCAGTTCCTTTCTCCCTGCCGGTCTGGCAGAGCTGCGCGGTGAAATGCGGTCTGTTTTTTCGCTTTCACGCTGTTTTTTGTGCCTTTATTATACCATTTGGTGGAAAACGCTGTCAATTGTTCCTTTTTAACCGGTGCTTGCGCAGGCGGGCCGTTCGCGCTATACTGTTCTCAGAACGATCGAAAGGAGACGCTCTCATGTCTGTTATGGAAAAACTTCTCACCCGCCGCACCTACCGCCGCTTTGCGCAGAAAGCCGTCCCGCAGGATGTGGTGGAGGACATCATCGAAGCCGTCCGCCTCTCCTCCTGCGGAGCCAATCGTCAGGCCGTGCGTCTGGTGGTCGTGAACAAACCCGAAGATGTGGCCGAAATCCAGCCGCTGGTCAAGTGGGCCGCCTATCTGCCCCCGGAGCAGGGCACCCCAAAAGCCGACGAGCTGCCCACTTTATATGTAGCCGTCGTGCAGGACACTGCCATCCCCGGTGACCTGAACACCGACACCGGGATCGCGCTGGCCAACATGACGCTGGCCGCGTGGGACAAGGGCGTGGGCAGCTGCATCATGGGTGCCATCAACAAGCCCGCCCTCACCGAGCTGCTCCACATCAAGGAGCCGGAAAAGCTGGCCTTTATGGTGGCGTTCGGCTACCCCACCCACGAAGCCCATATCGTCCCCCTGACCGGGGAGACCGGCGTGAAGTATTATCTGGACGGCCAGAAGGACTACTGTGTGCCGAAGCGGAGTGCTGAGGAGATCGCACGGTATTTGTAAGGTCTCTCTTCGTACAACCTCTCCGTCGAGCCTGCCGGCTCGGAGCTATGACAGAGAGGTTTTTGCATATATTCATTCATTTTCCCGGTATGATTGCATAAGTGTTCTCAAAACGGTTTCATTTTTATCGAATTTTTGCACAACGCTTGACTTTTTTATTTGTGCAATCTATACTAGACCCGTTCTCTGATGTTTCGATGAATCGCATCGCCGCAGAGAGATGAAAGATTATACAATCGATCGAGGAGTGTTTGAATATGAAAAAGATTACCCGTCGCAGCTTCCTGGCTGCCGCTGGTCTGACCGCTGCCGCTCTGGCTCTGACCGCCTGCGGTGGTTCCTCTTCCAGCACCGCTTCTTCTACCGCAAGCTCTGCCGCTGCTTCCTCCGAGGCAGCTTCTTCCAGCGCTGCTGCTGAGCTGACCACCGTTGAGGCCGGCAAGCTGACCATGGCCACCAACGCTGCCTTCCCTCCGTATGAGATGACCACTGACACCGGTGCGTTCGAGGGCATCGACGTGGACACCGCACAGGCCATTGCTGAGAAGCTGGGTCTGGAGCTTCAGATCGACGACATGGACTTCGACGCTGCGCTGCTGAGCGTCCAGCAGGGCAAGGCCGACATCGTCATGGCTGGCGTCACCGTCACCGACGAGCGCAAGGCTGTGATGGACTTCTCCGACAGCTACGCCACCGGCATCCAGTCCATCATCGTGCCGAACGGCTCTGACATTGCTTCTCCCGATGATCTGGCAGGCAAGAAGATCGGCACCCAGCGCGGCACCACCGGCTACATCTACTGCTCCGATGATTTCGGCGATGAGAACGTCGTGGCTTACGACGACGGCCTGACCGCTGTGCAGGCTCTGAACAACGGCCAGGTGGACGCTGTCGTCATCGACAACGCTCCTGCTAAGGAGTTCGTTGCTGCCAACCCCGGTCTGGTCATTCTGGACACCAGCTATGCTGAGGAAGACTACGCCATCGGCATGGCAAAGGGTTCTGCTCTGGAAGATGCCATCAACGCTACTCTGGAAGAGCTGAAGGCTGACGGCACCCTGCAGTCCATCGTGGACAAGTACATCACCGCTGAATAATCAGCGCGACCGTGCACCACGGGGAGGAAGCTCCAAGGGAGCCCCTCCCCTTTTTTGGAAAAAGAAGGTTACAAAAATCTGACAAAACAGGAAAGTGAGGATGCGAATGGCCGCACAATATGAACTGCTGAAAGAGCTGCTCAACAGCGGCACGAAGCTCAGCTTCGGGCAGGAATTCTTCTACAAATTTTATCAGGCGTTCATCCTGAAGGACCGCTGGATGCAGTACGTTCAGGGCGTGGGCACCACGCTTCTGGTCACGGCCATCGCACTGGCGCTGGGTGTGGTGCTGGGCAGCGTGGTCGCACTGGTCCGTGTAGCCCACGACCAGCAGCGCTCCGGCCGCAGGAACCCGGTGCTGGGCTTCTTCAACGCCATCTGCCAGGTGTACACCACCATCATCCGCGGCACCCCCATGATGGTCCAGCTGCTCATCATGAGCATGGTCATCTTTGCCAACAGCCGCAACTTCACCATGGTCGGTGCGCTGGCGCTGGGCATCAACTCCGGCGCTTATGTATCCGAGATCATCCGCGGCGGCCTGATGGCTGTGGACCCCGGCCAGATGGAAGCCGGCCGCAGCCTGGGCCTGAACTACATAACCACCATGGTGGTCATCATCATCCCGCAGGCCATCCGCGCCGTGCTGCCGGCTCTGGGCAATGAGTTCATCGTCCTGCTCAAGGATACCTCGCTCATCACCGTCATCGGCGGCAAGGAGCTGCTGTATGCGGCCCAGGGCATCATGAACCGCACCTACGAGGCCATGTTCCCCCTGTTTGGCGTGGCACTGATCTATCTGGTGCTGGTGATGATCTTTACCTGGCTGCTTGCAAAATTTGAGAGGAGGCTGGCACAAAGTGACCGATAAGATCCTGGAAGTCCGGGGCCTGACCAAGACCTACGGCGGCGAAAAGCGCAAGGGCGCAAAGCAGGCTGCCCCCACTCTGGACGTGCTGCGGGGCATCGACATCGACATCTACCGGGGCGACGTGGTCTGCCTCATCGGCCCCTCGGGCTGCGGCAAATCCACCTTCCTGCGCTGCCTGAACCGGCTGGAGATCCCCACCGGCGGCAGCATCAAATTTGAGGGCGTGGAGGTGGACGACGACCACATCGACTCTGTCCGCCAGAAGATGGGCATGGTGTTCCAGCACTTCAATCTCTTCCCCCACCTGACCGTCAAGAAAAACCTTGAGCTGGCCCCCAGCCTGCTCAAGCTCAAGGACAAAGAGGCCATCTCCAAGCGCGCCGACGAGCTTCTGGCCCGCGTAGGTCTGGCCGACAAGGCCAACGTCTACCCCAAGAGCCTTTCGGGCGGCCAGCAGCAGCGCATCGCCATCGCACGTGCACTGGCAATGGACCCGGACGTCATCCTCTTCGATGAGCCTACCAGCGCCCTCGACCCCGAGATGGTCGGTGAAGTGCTTGAGCTGATGAAAGAGCTGGCTCACACCGGCATCACCATGCTGGTGGTCACCCATGAGATGGGCTTTGCCCGCGAAGTCTCCAACCGCGTCATCTTCATTGACGAGGGAAGGATCCAGGAGGATGAGCCGCCGCAGGAGCTGTTCACCAACCCCAAGCACCCGCGTCTGAAGGCATTCCTCTCCAAGATGCTGTAAAATATAAAGAAATAACACAAAACCCGGAACTCTTTTCAAGCCGTCCTGGCTCTGAAAGGGTTCCGGGTTTTGTTCATTGTTTTTTTCAGAGAGCTGTTTTGCAGCAGTCTTTCTTCTTATGCTCAGTTGTTGGCTTCCACCTTGCTCAGGAGGATGCGGTCATTGTCGAGGACCTTGCCGGCGTTCTCACGGAACTTCTCGAGCAGGTCGTCCACGGTCATCTTGCTGCGGGCCTCGCCCTTGACATCGAAAACGATGCGGCCCGCGTCCATCATGAGGGTGCGGTTGCCCAGCTCCAATGCCTGATGCATATTGTGGGTGACCATCAGGCAGGTGATCTTCTTTTCGGCCACGATGCTCTTGGTGAGGTCCAGCACCTTTTCGGCGGTGGCAGGGTCGAGAGCGGCGGTGTGCTCGTCCAGAAGCAGGAGCTTCGGGGTGACGAGGGTGGCCATCAGCAGGGTCAGCGCCTGACGCTGACCGCCCGACAGCAGGCCCACCGGCTGCTTCATCCGGTCTTCGAGGCCCATATCCAGCAGGGCCAGCTTCTCACGGAAGATCTCCTTATCCTTGCGGGAGATACGGGAGAAGATGGCGTTGGGGGCAGTCCCGGCGCGAAGGTAGGCCAGCGCCAGATTCTCCTCGATGGTCATGTTGGGGGCCGTACCCTTGAGCGGGTCCTGGAACAGGTGGCCGATGACCCGGCTGCGCTGATATTCCGGCGCGAAGGTGATGTCCTCGCCGCCCAGCGTGATGCTGCCCTCGTCGGCGATGAAGCCGCCGGTGATGGCGTTGAAGAGGGTGGATTTGCCCGCGCCGTTGGAGCCGACGATGGTGGCGAAGTCTCCCGCTTCCATGGTCAGGCTGACGCCGTTCAGGGCCACTTTCTCGTTGACGGTGCCGGGGTTGAAGGTCTTGTGCAGGTCACGAAGTTCGAGCATCTCCATTTTACACACGCTCCTTCCGTGCCTGACGGGCCGCATTGCGGCGCTTCTCAAAGGCGATCTTCTCCTGGATGGCGGGCATCGAGATGGCCACCGCCACGATGATGGCGCTGACCAGTTTCATGGCAGCAGCCGGGACGTTGAAGCGGAGGGCCACCGCCACGATAAAACGGTAGAGGCAGCTGCCGAACACGACGCCCAGCACACGGCGCACCATCGTCCGCTTGCCCACCAGCGTTTCGCCGATGATGAGGGAAGCCAGCGCGATGGTCACCATGCCGGTGCCTACGTTGATGTCGCAGCTCTTCTGGTACTGAGCCAGCAGGCCGCCGGAAAGGGCCGTCAATGCGCCCGAGATGCAGAGGCCCACCGTGATGGTGAAGGCGGGGTTGATGCTGGAAGCACGCACCATGGCAGCGTTATCGCCGGTGGCACGAATCGAGAGGCCGAGGCGGGTGCCGAGGAAGCCCACCATGGCGGCACCGGCCAGCGCGATGACTACCGCCGCCAGCACCAGCTTATACCCGCCGCCCGTAAAGCTCAGGGCGCTCTTGGCGATGGAGAAGACGGTATCGGTCTTGACCAGCGACATAGTGGACGAGAAGCCCATCACGGCCAGGTTGATGGTGTAGAGGCCGGTGTTGACGATGATGCCGGCCATGATGCTCTCGACGCCGAGGCGGGTCTGCAAAAAGGCTGTTACAAAACCGGAGCACACACCGGCCGCCATCGCCGCCAACAGGGCGAGGAAGGGGTGGCCGGTCAGCGCCACCTGACAGGCGACAGCGCAGCCAAGGGTGAAGCAGCCGTCGGTGGACAGGTCCGCGATATTCAGGATGGAATAGCTCAGAAACAGAGCCAGCGCAACGAGGGCGTAGATGCAGCCCAGCTCGAGCGCGGTCTGGATGACGTTGAGCGAAAAGATACTCGCCAGCATGGTGTGCTCCTTTTATTTTAATGTGTAACCTCTCAGTCTCGCTACCGCTCGACAGCTCCCCTACCGAGGGGAGCCTCTGGCGAAGAGAGAAAGCTTTCCGAAATGCCAAAGCCTCCCCTCGATAGGGGAGGTGGCATTGCGAAGCAATGACGGAGAGGTTTAACCAAAGTTCTCAGCCGTGGTCACTTCCACGACTTCGGTGCAGTAGGGTGCAAAGGCCTTCTTCACGGTGTCAAGGTCGAGGCCCAGAGCCTCGCAGGTCTCGGTGTTGATGGTTGCAATGCCGTTGTCGAAGGTCTGGAAAGGCAGGTCAGCAGGGGTCTTGCCGTCGCAGAGCAGTTCCACCACCATATCGGCGGTAGCCTCGCCCAGCTGGACGTAATCGACGCCGTAGCCCACGAAGGCACCGTTCAGGGCAAAGCTGTCAGCGCCGGTGTAGTGCTGGACGCCTGCCTCGGTGAAGGTCTCGTAGATGGAAAGCTCGGCGGTCATGACGGTGTTATCGGTGGGGGTGAAGACAGCCTTGACACCGGCGGCGATGAGGGCCTCAGCGGCCATCTGAACTTCGGCGGTGGTGGTGCCGTTCTTCTCGATGTACTTGATGCCCTTGCTGTCGCAGAAAGCCTTGGCGTCTGCAATGGCCTGTGTAGAAGCATCCTGGCTCAGATCATACAGCAGGCCGATGGTGTCGATGTCGGGGTTGACGGCCAGGATGAGGTTCATGATGGCGTCGGTGTTCAGGGCGTCGGAAGTGCCGGTGATGTTCGGCTCGGTGTCAAAGCCTGCGGCAGCGGGGTCGGTGACGGCGGAGTAGACGACGGGGATGTCGGTGTCCTCCACAGCGGCCAGCATGGTAGCGGCGGTGGGGGTAGCCACAGCCACGATGACGTCCACGCCGTCGGCCACGAGGTCGGCGCCGATCTGGTTCAGGTTGGTCTGGTCGGCCTGCGCATTGGCGTAGTAGTCGGCGTAGTCGAAGGTGACGCCCTTCTCCTTGCCCACCTCGTCCAGACGCTCTTCCACCGACGCAACGATCTGGTTCAGAGAAGCGTGGTCAACATAGTTGACAATGCCCACCTTGAAGGTCTGGCCTGCCTCGCTGGCGGCGGCAGAAGATGCTGCTGCACTGGAAGCGGTGCTGGATGCAGTGCTCGAAGCGGACGAACCGCAGCCGGTCAGACCCAGCGCGGAAACAGTGGCGGCGGCCATAGCGGCTTTCAGAAAGCTGCGGCGGGAGATCATGTTCATGGTTTTCATAGCGGTTGCTCCTTCCTTGGAGCGGGCGGCATGTAAAATAAAAACCCGCTCCACTTGCGGGACGGGCTTTTGTTCTCATATAACAAAACGACCCTGTCCCTGTGTGTTCATCCACAAGGACAGAGTCGAAAAATTCGAATCTGCGGTGCCACCTTGCTTGCCTTGCTCGCTTTCCTCTTGAAAGCCGCAAAGCCCCTCACGGAGAGCCAACACTCCCCTGCCCTGTAACGGAGGCTTCCGTCCCAAGCTACTGGAGGCTCTGCCTCGTTTGCCCGGCCCTCGGCGGCCCACGAATCTCTGCCCCGCTCTCGCCCGTTTTCACTGTCCGGGCTCACTGAAGATGCGCTTTGCAGGTTCTCTTCCGCCTCATCGGTTTGATTGCATTATACACTTTATCCGTGTAAAGTCAAGAGGGAATTTCAAAATTTTCCGTCAGATTTTTTCACGTTTCATCACTCGAGGTTGAGTTTGTTTCGCATCAGCCAGACCGTCAGCCCGAACCAGAAGACACCGAATGCCGCCGCGATGCCCAGCGTGACCATCGCGCTTCCCATGTAGCCCAGAGCCGAGACGGCAGTCTCGATGCTGCCCACATCGCCTACGGCGCTATAGATGGCCGTCTCGTAGACGCCGGTGCCGATCTGGAGCAGCTTTTCGAGCCAGCCCTGCACATACTGCATGACAAAGAAGCTCAGGATGCCCGCCAGCGCGGGGTGGTTCTTGAACTGATGTCCCACCATGCAGGCAGCATAGATGCAGGCGATGGCGCTGACCATCCGCACGAAGCTGACGACGCCGCTGAAAGCCAGCGCCCCCCAGAACTCCATGTTATAGCGGGCGAATGCCTCCCGGATGATCGACCACATCCGCGGCAGCTGCTCAAGCAGGTCCATATCCGCCATCATCAGGACAGCCAGAATGCCGAAGGAAAGGCAGGCTGCGAGGATGCTGCACAGGCTCCACACGGTGCTGGAGATGAGCTTCGAGGTCACAAGCTGTGTTTCCGTCACCGGCAGGGTGTGCATCAGGTAGCCCTCCCGGCCCAGCAGGTTGCGGTAGAACCGCTGCACGATGGTCATGATGGTGACGACCACGGTGCCGATGATGACGGCGGTGTAGACAAGGCTCAGCAGGCCCACGAGAGTCGAATAGGCGTCACTATTGGTGCCGTTCCATCTCCAGACGGACCCGCCAAAGAGCACCGACGCCGCCAGCAGGGCCAGATACATTCCGCCGTAGGTGCGGGCCGTGGCCTTGAACTCATATTTCAGTAACTTTTTCAGCATTTGAATACCTCCCGGAAATATGCATCCACACTCATGCCCTCGGTCTCGCGGAGCTCATCCACCGAGCGGTGGGCGAAAATTCTGCCGTTCTTCAGGAACACAGCCTCATCCAGCACCGGCTCCACATCCTCGATGAGGTGGGTGGAGATGATGACCGAGGCGTCCCGGCTGTAGTTGGTGAGGATGGTGTTCAGGATGTAATCCCGCGCCGCCGGGTCCACGCC
>OGLM01002895.1_pt1 | contig 14925 bp, 12 predicted proteins | sample 1572531 | NCBI WGS metagenome assembly OGLM01 (sample SAMEA2581909, study PRJEB24529) | metagenome | biome: Human gut stool | place: China | collected 2011 | reverse complement strand
TACGGCGACAGTCCGCTCGACCGTGACCTCGTCGGCGAAATGGTGTATCTGGACATCATCAACCGCGCCAACCGCTACGTGCACATCATGACGCCGTATCTCATCATGGACAACGAGATGGTCACGGCGCTGACCTACGCCGCGCGCCGCGGCGTGGAGGTGCAGCTCATTCTGCCCCATGTGCCTGATAAAGAGATCGCTTTCTCGCTCGCGCACACCTATTACCACCGCCTTTTGGAAAATGGCGTACAGATCTACGAGTATGAGCCGGGCTTTGTGCATGCCAAGGTCTTTGTCAGCGACGACCGCAAGGCCGTCGTCGGCACGATCAACCTCGACTATCGCAGCCTGTACCACCATTTCGAGTGCGCCTCCTACCTCTACGAGGCGCCGGAGATCGCCAACATCGAGCGCGATTTTCAGCAAACGCTCACGCACTGCGTCCGCGCGGACTACGAACTGCTCAAAAGCGATCCGTTCCTGCGCAAGCTCATCGGCCCGGCCATGCGCATCATCGCCCCGCTGCTGTAAGCGAAGCAGCCGAAAACCACGTGCCGCGGCACGTGGTTTTTCCTTTTATCACACGAAAAGCAGCCGCCATGATCCGGATACAGCGCGCTTCCGCAGATGCTTTATTTGACTTGAGAGAACTTCTACTGCACCTTGAACCCCTGACCGTGCACCTCGGTCGAGTCGGTGACGAAGGTAAAAGCGCCCGGATCGGTCTCCTTGATGATCCGCAGGATCTGCGCAAGGCTGTTGCGGCGGGCAACGGTGATAACGATCTGCTTGTCGCCGCGCGCATAGCCGCCCTGCGCCTTCACGATCGTCGTGCCGCGGTCGGCGCGTTCCGTAACTGCGCGCGAGACCTCGTCGCCGTGCTCCGTCACGGTGTAGATGACCTTGGCATAGTCCACGCCCTGCGCGATGGCATCGACGATCTTCGAAACAATGAAAATTGCGATCGCTGAATACAGGGCGACCTCAATATCTTTAAAGACGATGACCGCAAAGGTGACGACCGAGATGTCGATGCAGAGCATCAGCATTCCCGTGCGCAGATTCGGAAAGATCCTTCGCAGCAGCAGTGCCAGAAGATCTGTTCCGCCGGTGCTGATCCCTCTTTGCAGCAGCAGTCCCGCGCCGAGGCCCGTGAACGTGCCGCCCGCGATCGCCGCGAGCAGAGGATTATTGGAGTAGGCCGGCAGCAGCAGTCCGAAAATATCTACCAGCACGGCAACGGAACCCGTGGCCGCAAGCGTCATAACAAGTGCGCGGCGCTTGAATCTGCGCCATGCTGCAAGCAGCAGCGGCGTGTTCAGCATGACCATCCACACGCCCACACTGATGGGCGGGAATACCTCTGCCAGCGCCGTGGAAAGACCGGCCACGCCGCCCGGCGCAATATCATTCGGCACATTGAATACCGCGATCGCCGCCGAGATGAGCGGGCAGGCAAACAGAACCGTCAGAACGTCCAACAGGACGTCCCGTTTTTTCTGCTGCTGTGCTGTCAGCTTTGCTCTCTTCATCATCACATCGCACCATTTCCTTTTTTATTCCGCGCCACGCAACGCGCAGTACAACATTTTTAACTATAAGGGGTTTACACCATTTTCGCAAGTGGCGCGCGAGAATTCGGCGGTATGTTCGAAAAGCGGTGGAACAGATTCGGCAAAAATTACAAACCACCGGATCAGAGAACATCTGATTCGGTGGTTTGTCCGCAGGCTGTAAAATCTTCCAACGCCGCCTTTGGATAAATTGGCGGCTTTTCCAAAGACTAAGTGCAGTTTATCGAGTATAAAAGGAGTTTTGATAGATGAAAGCAACCGGAATTGTCAGACGGATCGACGACCTTGGCCGCGTTGTCATTCCCAAGGAGATCCGCCGCACCATGAGAATCCGCGAGGGCGACCCGTCACAGATAACATTGGCACGGTGGGAAAGATTCTGCTTCGCCATGCTGGATCTGTCAAAAAGATGGGGACTGGATTGTACATAGTGACGGAGGATGAGGGCAAAAGCGTGGGGATTCGGGAGGGGTGAATCATGGAAACGAATCGCCCGAATCTATTGCAGCGCAACGGATTCGGGCGATTTTCTCTGTGCCAATAAGGTTAGTAAGGGTAATTGTTATACGCGCCTTTGCACTACTTAAGTGTCACTGGTACGGCATTTAGCCTGTTTTTTGAATCAATGATCGATTTATAAATATCTTTGATTCCAGCTTCTCTTGCCATGCTGACAACAAGATTTTCTTCCTTTACTCCCATTCTTAAACCCAGGATAATCCCGCTTGGAATCCATTCCATCATAACTGGCGGCTTCATTGGGCAAGCAGTTATCATACGCCATTCTTCATCGTATTCATGGCATTTCCTCTTGATCAGCGTTGTTCTTTCTCTTTCCCATGTACCATTCCCCACGCTATCATACAGATATTTGGGAATTGTCGTATCAGAAATTTCGCCGATCTTGTTCAGCATTACAAGTTTTGCGAAATTAGTAGCATTATATGGAGCGTTCGAATAGTAGATGGGATATAACGGTGTGCCGAAATTTTTGATTCCACAGTTTTGACATTTTTCCTGTTTCCCGCATAAATAGTTTTCTTTCTTTTCAAGATCATAAATCTGAACAAAGCCTCTGTGTTGGTCTGCGTATTTTAGCCAGAGAACCTCATTAAAACCATTCTCGGAAAAGCAAATCGACCAAGTGTCTTTCTTTATCTCATCTCGCAATGCAAGCGCAGAACTAAGAAGATTTTCGACGAGTCCATTTGAAAGCATCTTTGTCACATTGTCAGCTGTAAAAAAGGCTTTCTGCTCTTCAGTCAGCATGCCGCCAAGAATGTCCTTGACACCTTCTGTGACTGCTTCTGTGCTTTCACGAGTTTGAAATGCCGTCAGAAATTCTTGGTGAATAGAGTCAATATCAATATGTAAAAATGTATCAAAGGGATCGTCATAATAGTTTGCCGAAGAAAAATAGAGCCTATTTGTACGAAGTGCTTCCAAGCTATTAAGATTGACAGGACGATAGCGAAATAAAAGTTTCGGAAACCGTATCGCTGCCATCAGTTGTTTTGCATCCTGTGATAGGTCAAGTCCAGGTAATGCGCATAAAGTTTTCCAGAACGCTTCTCGTTCTTGTGCATTCATTCTTTCAGCCCCCTATCTTCCAACGCATTCACGCCGCCAGCGCATTGGCATTGACCCGCTCAATCGCCTGCCGAATACCAGCCCACACGGATAAATCCGTGAACACTTCCACGATGCTGCCGTAGTCGGTAAACGGTGCTTCCTGCAAAACGGACATATCTTTCATCATGCCGTTATGAACAATGTACTCCACAATCTGGTTTACGAAGTAAATCTGCCTGCTGTCCAAGCTGGCATCGTTCAGATACTGCGCAAACGCCTCCTTTGCCGCGTTCATGTCAACCCCGACGATTTCCCGCACGAACTCGCCCAGCGGCTTTTGCCCATACTCGGCCTCATAGTCCTGCTTGGTGCCGACTTCACTCCAAAGAATTTTCTCCAGTGCCTGTACATCTTCCGCGGTCAGGGGGACATTGCTTTTGAGCTTGGCAATCACCACATTGTCCATGTGCTGCCGCACATAGAATTCTGCTTTAGCCTTGTAGTTCTTAAGGTCATCATTTTCCAAATCTGATTCATTCCAGTCCACAGACAGAATTTCGTCATCAAAATTCGTATCATAGCGCACTTTACTGACCGGAATATACTTGATGAGGTCGCGCAGATTCTCCCGGATGTACTCAAATTCGTTGATTCCGGCATTCTCTACATAGTCCGTATGCAGAATTTTGTCGATCAATTCGGCTTGCGCCATGATTTCCGGGATATTCGCCACAGATGCAACGGCGGAAACTTTCTTAAACAGGTCGCTGCGGGCTTTACCGTATTTCTTTCCGGCGAGATAGGCAAGCTCGATGCCATACATCAGCGCATCGAACCGCAGCGCTTTGGCATCGTCCTCTTCCGGTGTAATAAGAGGCGCAAGCTCTTGCCCTATGAGCAAGGTATCCTCATAGGTCAGAGCGCTATAGCTGTCCGGTTCTGCATACCGCTCTACATATTTTAAATGCTGGCGGACAGCAAAGTTCTCTTTGTTCAGTTCCTGCACTTTGTGCACCATGTCCTCTACCAGCGTCTTGCGGAAGGCAATGAGATCCGTCGTCTGATACGCCAAGTCTTGCAATTTGAACGCAATTTGGGCCTTCAGATGAAAGATTGCGCCTTGCAGGGCGATCATATTGGCGGTAGGTCTGCCCTTGTTCATGCGAAAGAACTCAAAGTTGCCGCAGAAGTCAAAAATATAGAACTTGTCCTTATCCTTACCATCCATCATCCCCGGACACAGACGGGTGCCACGCCCAATCATCTGCCAGAACTTCGCTTTGCTCATGACCTTTTTAAAGAACACCAGATTCAGCACCTCCGGCACGTCGATACCGGTGTCCAGCATATCCACGGAAATGGCGATTTGAGGCAGTTTCTTCGGGTCGGAAAAATCGTCAATGGCGCTTTGGGCATAGGTCATGTAGTTGTCGATGACTTTGGCGAAACCGGGCAAGTGCGGATATTCCTTGTTGAACACCTCAAGGATTTTCTCGGCGTGGATGTGGTTCTTTGCAAAGATGATGGTTTTGCCCAATTTGCTGCCATAGTCGATGGTCAGGCCATTGGTCATCAGCGTATTCAGTACCTGTCGGATGGTATCTTCATTGAAGATCCATTCGTTCAGCGCCGAGGACGCAATGCGCTCCGGTAATTCTCCGTTTTCATCTTCGAAGGTGTCCTCATAGGCCTGCTTGTCCTCGTCGGAAAGCTCATCGTAGACGATGCCCTGCTCAATAAATTTCAGCTTCGTTTCTACAGACAGGAAATCCACCAGATACCCGTCCTTGACCGCCTGCGCCAGCTCATAGCCATAGGTGGGCACGCCATTTTCCAACTCAAAAATCTCATAGGTATTCTTGTCAATTTCGTCTTTCGGCGTGGCTGTCAGCCCCACCAGCGGGGCATCAAAGTAGTTGAAAATATCCCTGTATTTGTTGTAAACGGAGCGGTGAGCTTCGTCGCAGATAACCAAATCGAAATGCCCACAGGTGAAGAGTTTACCCTCCTCGTCCTGTACACTGTCGATGACGTTGTACATGGTCTGATAGGTGGAAAATACGCAGTGCGCTGTGTAGTTATCCTTCTCCTCGCAGAGGTTGGTAACGGAGAGATCAGGCAGCAGATTCACAAAGCTGCGCTTTGCCTGGGTGACCAGACTGTTGCGGTCAGCAAGGAAGAGAATATTTTTCACCCAACCATGCTGGAGCAGCACATCGCATAGGGCAATAACTGTTCTCGTTTTTCCGGAGCCGGTGGCCATGACCAGCAGCGCCTTGCGCCGGTTGCGTGCAAAGGCATCGCAGGCAGCTTTGATGGCGCCCTCCTGATAATAACGTCCGGCTATCTTCCGATCCACCATGACATTTTTCAGGCTTGTCCGCATGGTCTGGAGATTGAACAGTTTTTCCAGATCCCGCTTGGAGTAGATAGCGGCACACTTGCGTTCGGGATAGATATTGTCCGTAATGCGGGTCTCAAAGCCGTTGGTCAGGAAGATGACCGGGCGGCGGTGATACTTCTTCTCCAACAGGTCGGCGTAAAGCTTTGCCTGTTGGCGGCCCTTGGCCACATCCACGCAGGTGCGTTTGGCCTCCACCACTGCCAGCGGGCGGCCATCATCGCCGTAGAGCACATAGTCCGCATAACCTACCTCGGACTTGTTTGGCATACCGGGCAGCTCCACCTCATTCAGCCAGTTCTTCCCCTCTGTCCAGCCCGCATCTGTGAGCATGGTGTCGATATACAGCTTGCGGGTCTTGTACTCAGACAGGTCGAGGGGCTTTGGCACATAGGTCTGTTGCTGCTCGGCGCGTCGGGCGGTGAGTTCTTCCTTCAGCGCAGCGTTCTCCGCCATCAGCGCGGCAAGGTCAATGTCGTCTGCTCCCTTAGCAGGGGAGTCCCCTTGCGCAGCGGGCGCGGCGGGCTGCGTCAGCAAGGAACGGTCAAAATGCCCCTCTGTGTAGTTCTCACCATAGCAATAGGCCACGAAGTCCAAGAATACATAGAGGTTTTCCAGACACAGCGCCGCCTGCTCCTCGGTGATTTTCTTGCCGCTGTGTGCGGCGTTATTGCCCATGCGGCGAATAAAATCCATACGCCGCCAGAGGTCAGTGCCAACGATATCCCGGAAGTCTTCGGTATTCATGAGGCTCACCAGAGAGTCCTGATAAGGCATGACCAGCGCCTTGTCCACGGAATACATCCACTTCACGGCAAACTCCATCGCCCTGCGGCAGTTCAGCACACAGGCAGAAGGATCGATATGTAGAATCCGCTCGGCAGAGACGGCCACGGAGGCGAAAGGCTCAAACTGCGGGGTGGATGAGAAAATGTCAAAGTTGGTCATGTGATTTATCCCCTATGGTAAGCTTAAGTAAACTTGCTTGAAAATTTTTTACAAGTTCATCGTAGCCAAAGTTTACCTCCACCCCAAGCAGGCAATCTCCAATTTGTTGAAGTGTATGCGCAGTTTCGTTGATGAACTGTTCAACGTCATCAAATGGGATTGGAGGTGGTTCTTGCGAAAAAACAGCTTTCAAATCATAATGTGCCAACTTTTTGTTTCGGAGTTCTCTGGAAAACAGAGATTCGTAGCTTTCACATAGAGCATCAAGTTGTGCTATCAGTTCACTACTTTTGCCGTGCATGGCAGTGGCGTGATTAAGGCAACATTGACGCAGTTGCTGGATGCTGCAATTATCTGATCCGCAAGTCGATTCGCGGTCATAGATTTTCGACAATTCTGACATGAGTTGACGCCAGAGGGCTTCTTGAGCAACGTCAATGTAGGCATTTTGTGCGCCATCGTCTTTATAGACGTTGCCATATGCTTTCAGTGCGGCTGCATATTTTTGCGCAAATTGGAATAATGTTATGATCGCTATCCAAATGATATGCGGCTCATTATACACAGAATTTGGCATACGCTTACCTCGTTTCTAGTAATGAATATTGTCTGATGTTTACGAAATCCTATTTTAATTTATTGGAAATATTTCTGCATCAGACTGTCAAACAGCAGTTGTGCTTCGTCCAACGCCTTCTGCACGGTAACTTTTGATTTGTCGGCCTGTTCGACGAAGGCTGCAAACTGTTCTTGCAGCGCCAGGGGCGGTACGATGATGGTTCGCTTCTGGAATGCTTTGAAGTCGATGTTATCCGCTGTCACACCACGAACGCCCGCAAGCACATCATTCTCAATTGCCTTAAAGAAGTACATTAAAAATGTAGTTTTTACAGTATCATTGGGCACAAACGCCTTCATGTCCTGGTTTATTGTAACCGGCAGACTGTTAACAGCAACGGGTAATGTATGCTTCAAGATTCCACTCCGTATCACCATTAGCACCGAATTTGCAGGTACAAGATTCGTTGTACTGTGAGCAATTGCTTCCTCGGTGATATGATCTATGCTGTCGTTAATCACCGAAGACTTCATATCCTTCGGTGATACCCACGGTATAGATCCTGCGAAGTATTCTGGATGACTTTTTGAGGGTGTCCCTCCGCCAAAAATCGCATGACACACCTCGGTAATCAAGACTTTCTGCCATCCCTTGTCGTTACCCAACGGATCACCGAACAGTTCGATAAATCGGGCTTTGACAAGCTCATCCAGCTTTTGAAGTTGCTGCTGGTGCATTCTGATAATATCATTAACGCGATCCATCTGTTTGCAAGCCGCAATTTGTTCATTTATCCCAGCCTCTGTCACTTCACAGCGAGACACAAAGTCATCTATTTTCAGATTATGCAGCCCTGTTGTTTTATTTTGAAATGCTCGTGTTCCACCTCGATGGTAATTAGAAAAGAGTGAATAAAAGACATATCGTGGATACCATTTTGCTTGGTCCTTGACTCTTAACAAGCCTGTAAAATTGTTAAAAAGATATGTGTTTTCCGGACCATCAAAATAAACCACTCGGCCTACGGGTTGTTTGTCGCTACCTCCGGACTTTTCGATGATAATATCTCCCTTGCGGAGATATTTTTCTTCTATCTTCTTTTTCTCGATAATTCTTGTAACAACATTATTGTAATTGACAATTCCTTCGTTTGTGAAATTGGTCGTTCTAAGGACAGGTATTCCATTACCAGTATTGTCATCATTGCCCCATTCACCTGATAAGGCTTTTCCTGTTATTTCAATCAGTTTAGCCATCTTTTCATCCCCACAAATCCGAATCGATTTTCGCAGTTTTACAATACTCCGCCCACGATAATCCATATATTGTTTTACAACAGACATTTCTCACTGCTTCCGTCAATGCAAATAGATAACCGCTGTCGCAAGACACTCGCGTAGCCTCATAACTATAGCGCCATTTTTGGAAAGCATCTGAAACAGTATTTATAAGCGGTATGCCAAAAGGGTTTATCAAAGTTCCGTATTTTTCTTCGACTGCCTCAAAAATTTGTTTTTTCATCTCATATGGGAGCAAATCAATCAGTTCATTTAGCTTATGACCTCTTTTTTTCTCTCCCAAATAGTCAAGAAGTGTCTTAATATATACCTCACAAGCAAATGACAAATTTACAATCATCGGCGTGACGTATATATCAATGTGGCCTTCAAACTTCTTCATTTTACTCTCGAACAATTTTGCGCAAATATAAAAACAGTTTGCCTGGTCAAGCATGATTTGAAAGCCCATTTATTCCAACATTCCTTCCAGTTCATCCATCGCCGTGCCAATTTCCTTCTCCAGTCGCCGCAGCTGGGCCATAATCTCGCTGGTCGGCGGGTACTCCACAGGCTTATACTCGGTTTTCTTATACTTGTTGATGGACAGGTCATAGCCATTGTCCACGATCTCCGCCTTGGGCACGAAGAAGGATTTTTCCGTGCGCTGGCGGTTTTTTTCTGCTTCCGGATTATGGAACCGGGCAATGATATCAGGGATATCGTTGTCTGCCACCGGGCTGCGCTTATCGTCCAGCGAAAAGCCGTCGGCGGTCATATCATAGAACCACACATTGTCTGTACCACCGTGGCCGGTCTTGGTGAAGATCAGCACCGCGGTAGACACCCCTGCATAGGGTTTGAATACGCCGCTGGGCATGGAGATCACAGCCTCCAGCCGGTTGCCGTCCACCAGTTCTTTGCGGATGGCTTTGTGTGCGGTGGAAGAGCCGAATAGCACACCGTCTGGGACGATGCAGGCGCAGCGTCCGCCGATGCGCAGCATCCGCAGGAACAGAGCCAAAAACAGCAGTTCCGTTTTCTTGGTCTTGCAGACTTTCAGCAGATCTGCCGAAACGGTGTCGGCATCCAGACTGCCCTTGAACGGTGGATTGGCAAGAATCAGAGAATACTTTTCCTTGTCCGGGTTCTGATCGGACAAGCTGTCCCGGTATTCGATAAAGGGATTGTCAATGCCGTGGGTCATCATGTTCATCGCGCCGATGCGGAGCATGGTTCTGTCCATGTCGTAGCCGAAAAACATGTGGTTCATATAGTGATCCTTCTTCTGGCGGTTGAAGAAGATTTCTTCTTTGCGGTGCTCCTTCAGGTATTCACCCGCAGAAACAAGGAAGCCGGAAGTGCCGCAGGCCGGGTCGCAGATCACATCGTCCGCTTTTGGGTCCATCAGCTCCACCATCATGCGGATAATATGGCGCGGGGTACGGAACTGGCCGTTGAGGCCTGACTGGGCAATTTTGCTCAGCAGATATTCATAGGTATCGCCCCGCACATCCACCGCCTGAGATTCACTCATCAGGCGGTAAATCTCGTCCAGTGCATCCACTACTTTGGACAGCAGCAGCGGCGTGGGCAGCTTGAAAATGGCATCGTCCATATACTTGGAGTAGGCGCTGTTCTTATCTCCGTGGAGGTTCTTGATGAACGGAAACACCCACTCCTGCATCACGCTGTACATCTTTCCGGCGGGGAAATCGTGGAATACACTCCACTTAAGCTGCTGGCCGTCGATGGTACGGTCACCGACCTGCACCTCATTCGCAAAAATGCTCTGATACGGCAGCCCCAGCATGGCAGCTTCCTTGGCCCGGAGATTGTCGGTGTCATCCAGATCATGGATGAACATCAGATAGGTGATCTGCTCAATAACATCTAGCGGGTTCACCAGTCCGCCCGCCGCAAAAACATCCCAAAGGCTGTCGATTTTGTTTTTCAGTTCACCTGTAATCATTTATTCTCTCTCCCTGTTCCAAGTATAAGAAGTGTAGCGTCCGCCGCCGATTTTCAAGATTTCTCCAGACTTTATCAAATCCGCCAGTGCGCGCTGGACGGTGATCTGGCTGATATCCGGGCATTTGGCCATGATTTCACTCTTGGTGATCTTGCCGAGGTGGTTCTTGATGATCTCCCGCACACGGTCGGGCTTGGACAGGCCCTTGGTGGTCAGCAGCTCGATCCGGCTCTCGAAATCCCGGTACGCCGCCACCAGAACACCCAGCATATAGGTGACAAAGGGGGTATAGTCGTTGGTTCCCTCATGCCAGTTATAGGAGCTGGCTTGCAGAGTCTCGTAATAGGTTTCCTTGGTATCGGAGATCAGTTTCTCAATACTGATATATTTGCCAACGATATAGCCAGAGCGGTACAGGAGCAGCAGTGTCAGGAGCCTGCTCATGCGGCCATTCCCGTCATTGAAGGGGTGAATGCAGAGAAAATCCAGAATGAAGATGGGAATCAGCAGCAACGGGTCGAGTTCAGCATCCTGCATAGCCGCTTCAAACGCGCTGCATAGCGCCGTAATAGCCTCCGGCGTTTCCCATGCAGGGATCGGTTGAAAGCGGGTAATCTGCTCACCATTCGCCAGTTCTTCTGCAATGACATTGTCGGAGTTTTTGTAGTTTCCTCCGATAGTTTTTCCACTGAATTTAAATAAGTCGCGGTGAAGCTGCAAAATGATAGATGGCTTTGGAGGAATAAAATCGTGGCTTTCATGGATCGTTGCAAGCACATCGCGGTATCCAGCAATCTCTTTTTCACTGCGAGTTTTTGGCATTGTTTTATCACGCACAATTTTCTTCAGTCTGTCATCCGTGGTGATAATTCCTTCGATGCGGTTAGATGCCTCTGTGCTCTGAATTTTCGCAACTTCCAGAAGTTCAGACAACGCATCCGCTTTAGCCTCGATAAAGAGATTTTGCTGCCCCTTGTATTCGTGAATCTGCGTCAGGTAGGCCACGACCTCTGGCGTCAGCAATTTGTTGTATTCTGTTTTGAAGTCGAACGCTCTCATGCACTGCCCTCATTTGAATTTCAATTTCATCAAATCTTATCGAATGATGCAATTATAGTATATCCTTGAATTACATCGCTGTCAATATTAATTTCCTCATTTTTGCATTAATGATAAAATTAGAATTTGGCTGTCGTCTGCTACGCATCATGTCCCCTCGCAGGCGCTGACAATCGAAAGCTGTATCGTAACGATTTCAGATTGTCAGCAAAAAAGAAAGTCCGCCACTCATCGGTACGGACTTCCTTTTGCATTTTCTGAGCAGGTGTTCCAAACCGCGTTTTTACAGTTTGGGTACCCGTCTGCGAAGAAAATATGGGGAGTTCAAAGGGGAAAAACCTCTTTGACGCAGGGTTTCCAATAGGGGCGCGCAGCATCCCTGTTGGCACACGATTTTGCTCTGCAAAGTCTAGTGTGTTATACCTTTGCTTCTGGCTGACGCGGGAAAGGGGTTGGCGGCATACTCTGCGGTGCGGCAGAGTGTGGCAACAAACGCTTTTTCGCGGCAGTAGGACAGGCGGATTTTGTGATGTGAGCTACAGCACAAACGCAGGATTTTTGAGAAGCAAAATCCGACTGTCCGGAAAAGGAGGCAGAGGTATATAAAGCCCTGTCCCGCCGCAGCGCCGCCTTTGTTTCAGTGTTTCTTCCGCTTCCCTTTGCCGTGGGTCATGGTCGTTTTCCCACGCTGGCTGATGGGAGTTTTCAGGTGTTTGGACAGCTTCAGCACCTCGATCAAGTTGACAAACTGTTCCATTGTGATGGCATCGTAATCGATCCCTAATGTGGCAAGTAATGCTTTTGCTTTCTTTTCTTCCGAGCTTCCCTCAAAGTTCATTGCCTCCCGTAACTGGTTCTGCATATTTTCTGCAAAGGAGACTTCATCCGCCGTCATGGTATCGGGGCGGTGTTCACTCCGAATATCACGAAGAATGCCTTTCAGGTCATCTGCAATCAGGTTCCCAAAATATTCATCTTCCCGAATCTGCGCCACTTCTAACGTCCGCAGATGCAGGTCATTTTCTTCGCCGCCATTTTTAATCAATGCCATCTGCCGGACGGCTTCCAGCACGGCGTTCATATCATTGACACGCATATCTGCGATCCGGTCAACGTAAATCTCAGCGTCCAGCATGAACCGCTGGAAATCCTTGTGGCAGATCAGCTCCGACAGCAGCCGGTGGTTGAACTTGCCCGCTTTCAATACATCAATCGAAGCATCACTCAAATGCAGCTCATGCAGAGCTGTGTTTGGGTGATTTTTTGTTTCCGTCCGTCCCATCAGATAGTCGCAGGAAACACCGTAATAGTCCGCCAGCAACAAAATGCTGTACGGGCTGATGTCCTTGCCGTTATCTGATTCATATTTGCCAAGTGCGGATTTCGAGATACCCACCTCGGCGGAAAGCTGCTCCAAGGTCAGCTTTCGCTCTACTCGTAAATCTTTCAACCGCTCTCCGATTGTCAGATTGACTTGCATACAGCAGCCTCCATTTCGGCTTTTCTTGTATTATATCATGATTTTCCTTTTTGTGTCTAAAAGCGTGGAAAAATCCGCATTCTCTCCCACTTTTCCTTCCTCTTGGATATACGGGAAAGTGGGCGTTTTCTTACTAAAATTTAGACGTAAACCACGCAGCACATTGAAAACTTCATGACCGTCCGATGGGATATGTCTTCCGGCGAAGTACCGCATTCCGCGTACCAAGGAGAACGAAACACCGGAGTGAGATTCTCAGGCAGGAACGACATCGGGCAGAACGGCAGCACTCAAAATATTTTTCAAAGGAGGAAACGAGTATCAATCTATTTGCACAGATCAAGATGGCAGTTCCCGTGAAGAAGGCTGCCGAATACTACGGATTGGAAGTAAACCGTGGCAGCATGATCTGCTGCCCCTTCCACGCCGACCGCACGCCCAGCACGAAGCTGAACGAGGACTACTTCTACTGCTTCGGCTGCGGGGCAAGCGGCGATGTGATCGACCTTGCGGCAAGGCTCTTCGGCCTGAGCAGCTATGACGCGGCGAAAAAGCTGGCGGCGGATTTCGGCATCGCCGGGCAGAAGCCGTCCATTCTCGCAAAGCTAAAGCGGGGAGCATCGCAGGCGGAAGCCGAGCGGCGCTGCTTCCGCGTGCTGGGGGACTACCTGCAAATCCTGCGGGACTGGAAAGCGCACTGTGCGCCGCAATCGCCGGAGGACGCCATCGACCCGCGCTATGCGGAAGGCTGCCATATGCTCGAGCGCATCGGGAATATGCTGGACATTCTGGCCTGCGGCACGCCGCAGGAGCGCGCCGAGGTGGTGGCCGACTTGCAGAAGGACGATCGGCTCATGCGGATGGAGGCGCGAAACCGGCAGATCAGGGAGGACGAGTATGGAACGAAATGAACCGCCGCGCTGGATGCAGGACAAGCATTTCAACGAAGTCCTGTTCTGCGAGGACTTTCTATCGGCGCACCCGATGGTCTGCGTGGACGGCAGCTTTTTCACGGTGGAGGGCCGCGTTGCTGACGAAGAGGGCATCCGCAAGCAGATCTATGAGATGCTGCGCCCGCATTTTACGAGCGGCACGGCTCGCCGCGCCTCCACCCTTCTGGAAACGCTCAGGCTGGAGGCCTACACGCCGGAGCTGCCCATTCAGGAGGATCGCATCCACGTTGCCAACGGCACGCTGTTTCTCAATGGTGAGTTTCGTGCCGAAAAAGAATTCTGCCGCAACCGGCTGCCGGTCAACTATGACCCCACCGCGCCGCAGCCGGTGACATGGCTGCGGTTTTTGTCTGACCTGCTGGAAGCGGAGGACATTCTCACCTTGCAGGAGTATCTCGGCTACTGCCTGATTCCGACGAACCGCGGGCAGGTCATGATGCTGCTCAATGGCAACGGCGGCGAGGGCAAGAGCCGCATCGGCGTGGTGATGCAGAAGCTGCTGATGACGCTGCTTCTGGTGGAGCGGTACGATATTTACGACTTGAGCTGCCTTGCGCGGATGCGCCCGGAGGACGTGGCCGCCGATCTGGCAGCGCTGAAACGGAAGGGGTATCTGCAAGGCAGGTGAGAATCGGAAAGAAATTTGCGCGGCGGCGAAATCATTCCACGAAACCGCGCTGCTCGGAATCGTGCACCGGCTTCGCGGATGCGCGTGGGGCTGCACGCTTTAGAGCAAAGTCACGCGGTTTCGGAAAGTCGATCCCCCTCACTTATGAAGCGGGCATCGACCGCCGCGTTTCCAGCGGATTTCAGAAAGACAGAATATTACGCCAAACAGCGAAGCAGGTTTTCGGAAACAGAAACCCGCTTCGCTGTTTTCATCACGAAAATTTGGGAGGATTTTATGAGCATCAGAAATGAGATCAAATCGCAGATCATTCGTGCCGGTTTTACGATGCAGGAGGTCGTTGACCGGCTGGCTGATGAATACGATTGGAGCGACAGCGTTTCCAATCTGTCCGCAAAATTGCAGCGGGAGAGCATCCGCTATAAGGAGGTTATGGAGCTGGCCGATGTGCTGGACTGCGACATCGTGTGGGTGAAGCGAGGGGAGCGCCGATGAAAGCACA
>OGLM01002891.1_pt1 | contig 14938 bp, 9 predicted proteins | sample 1572531 | NCBI WGS metagenome assembly OGLM01 (sample SAMEA2581909, study PRJEB24529) | metagenome | biome: Human gut stool | place: China | collected 2011 | reverse complement strand
TATTTGGCGATAGACAAGCAAGGAAATAAAGAGAAACGATTCACCCATGTGACACGAAAAGAACTGGAAGAGCTATTAAAACAGGAAATAAATAAATAGAATACCAGCATTTTCAAAAGATGTACTGGTAAGCGGGTGTATCGAAACCCTTATAAATTAAAAATCATCTTCGCTACAGATAGTTGTGGCGAAGATGAATTCGTTAAAAGGGGAGTTCTGACACATCTCCTTATTCTTATCTTATTCTGTTATATTCTGAGTTCATTGACGAATCTCTCTTCTTTAAGAAAAACGAGACGACAAGCTCAGAACAGCAGAGCGAAATGATAGGGCTTACCTGTTTTTCAGGCGACGCCCAACCTTATCCATCTCTAAAAGTTAATCATGTGCATAATCTTCTCCGTAGCTCCGGCATTACTGGTCACATAATAACCAGCATTCGCACCGGTCTCACGCATGAAAACATCATCTGCCTGAAAACGGTCCAGCAAGGTTTTCAACTCGTGATAGTCTTTAATTGAGTATGCGCCTTTAGCTTCGAGCAACCGGATTGCTTCCATAAACTTCTGATATTTCGGTCCGAAGATAACAGGAATGCCATATACGGCAGCTTCCAGCGTATTATGAATACCGACGCCAAAACCACCTCCGATATAAGCCACTTCTCCATAGCGGTAAATAGAAGATAACAGTCCGAAGCAATCGATAATCAAGCAATCAACTTTCAGTACATTCTTTTCATCAGCACGAGTATAGCGTACATAAGGACGTTTCAGTTTACTGATAATCTCCACCAGATGGTTTTCATCAATCACATGCGGAGCGATGATCAACTTCATTTCCGGATGGGTGTTGAAGTACTCCAGAAATAAATCTTCATCCGGTCCCCAAGAACTGCCGGCTACAAACGTAAAAGCATTGTCTCCTTTAAACATTTTCACCAATGGGAGATCTTTGGCCTCTTCCCGAATCTGCAACACACGGTCGAAACGGGTATCTCCCACCACTGTCACACGACAAATGCCAATCTTCGACAAATAGCGTTTGGAAGCCTCATTCTGCACAAACAAATGATCGAAATCCTTCAGCACATTGCGATAAGTCCCACCATACCATTTAAAGAATATCTGATCGCGACGGAAAATGGAAGAAACACTATACACCGGGATGCGACGCTTATGAAGCTCATCCAGGTAATTCTTCCAAAATTCGTACTTGATAAAGAATGCCATGCACGGGTTTGCAATATCCAGGAACTTCTTCACATTCCGCGGTTGATCAAACGGCAGAGAGCAGACAATGTCCGCTCCCCGGTAATGCTTGCGCACTTCGTAACCGGACGGAGAGAAAAATGTAAGCAATATCTTATAATCGGGATATTTTTCCCTGATCATTTCTATTAATGGACGCCCTTGTTCAAACTCGCCAAGCGAAGCAGCATGAAACCAAATATACTGCTCCCCTTTCTCCACTTGCTGTCGTAGAAGTTCATACACCACCCAATGCCCTTTCATCATTTTTCGGGGCTTACGGCTGAACGGAGCAGCAAAATGAACCAAAAGGTCATAAATAACTATTGCCAGATTGTAAAGCATAATTTACAAATCCTAATTATTTAAGTACCTCTACGGCACGCTTCATACGAGCCAATGTCTCTTCCTTACCCAATACCCAGGAAATATCGAACATATGCGGACCTTTACCTTCGCCCACCAGTGTCAGACGGAAGGCATTCATTATATTACCTGTATGGTAACCTTTTTCAGCAATCCAGTCCATCACTACTTTCTCCTGGCCTTCAATGCTGAAATCCTCGATGCCGGCAATTACTTCCGCCAACTCAGTCATACATTTTGCCGAGTCTTCTTTCCAGCGTTTCTTCACCGTCTTTTCATCATATTCAGCAGGAGCCACAAAGAAGAAGCTACATACATCCCACAGTTCCTTGATAAAACTTACACGGTCTTTCATCATGCCGACTACCGTAACGACCTTCTCGAAAGGAGCCTCTACCCCATGCTCTTTCAGCACAGGCAAAAACAGTTCGGCAATTTCTTCATTCGGTTTAAGCTGGATATACTGATGATTGAACCAAATACCTTTTTTGTAATCGAACTTAGCTCCGGACTTGCTGCAACGATGAATGTCGAACAGTTTTATCATCTCGTCCAGAGACATCACTTCCTGATCGTTGCCCGGATTCCATCCCAACAAAGCCAGGAAGTTAATCACCGCTTCGGGCAAATAACCCGATTCACGATATCCGGAAGACACTTCCCCCGATTCCGGACGCCATTCCAACGGGAATACAGGGAATCCCAAACGGTCACCGTCACGCTTACTTAGTTTACCGTTTCCTTCCGGCTTCAGCAGCAAAGGCAGGTGGGCAAATTCCGGCATCGTGTCTTCCCAGCCGAATGCACGGTACAACAGTACGTGCAGCGGTGCCGAAGGCAACCATTCTTCGCCACGGATTACGTGAGACACTTCCATCAAATGGTCATCCACAATGTTTGCGAGATGATAAGTAGGCAGTTCGTCAGCCGACTTATAAAGCACCTTGTCATCCAGAATAGATGAATTAATAACGACCTCGCCACGAATCAAGTCATTCACGTGAACATCCTCGTTCGGCTCAATCTTAAAGCGGACCACATATTGCTTTCCTTCAGCAATCAATGCATCCACTTCTTCTTTCGACATTGTCAGAGAATTGCGCATCATCCCGCGGGTAGATGCATCATATTGGAAGTTAGCAATTTCCGCACGCTTAGCATCCAGTTCCTCAGGGGTATCAAAAGCGATGTATGCCTTGTCATTATCCAACAAAATCTGCACGTATTTCTTATAGATTTCGCGACGTTCGGACTGACGGTACGGGCCGTGTTCTCCACCGAAGCTCACTCCTTCGTCAAAGTGGATACCCAACCACTTGAATGACTCAAGTATATACTCTTCCGCTCCCGGCACGAACCGGTTGGAGTCAGTATCTTCAATACGGAAAATGAGGTCTCCGCCGTGTTGACGCGCAAATAGATAATTATACAAAGCTGTACGCACACCACCGATGTGCAATGCTCCCGTAGGACTCGGAGCAAAACGAACTCTTACTTTTCTTTCTGCCATAATTTGGGTTAGTATAGGTAAATCGCGGCAAAATTAAACCTTTTTTTCCACACTATTGTTTTTTTTTGTACTTTTCGCAAAAATTTCAATGCGTATGGAACATATGAAGAAGAAAAAGAGGTTCTCAAGAAGAGATATATTATATAAATCATTGCTGTTTGTAGCGACAGTGACACTGATTGTCTATTTCCTGCCACGTGACGGAAAATTCAACTATCAGTTTGACATAAACAAGCCCTGGAAGTACGGGCAGTTGATAGCCACTTTTGACTTTCCGATCTATAAAGACGACGCAGTGGTGAACCGGGAACAGGATAGTTTGCTGGCTTCCTTCCAACCATATTATCTGCTTGACAAACAAGTAGAGAAAGACGCAATCGCCAAGCTGAAAGAGAATTACCATACTCACCTGAAAGGTATACTTCCTTCCGTAGATTATCTGCGATACATCGAACGGACATTAAAAGAAATATACGGAGAGGGCATCGTTTCGACAGAAAACATACAAGAACTCCACAAGGACAGTACTTCGGCAATCATGATCATCGACGATAAACTCGCCAACTCCAAGCCTACCGATCATATATATACGGTCAAAAAAGCTTATGAGTACTTGCTATCCGCAGATACGACCCACTTCAACCGTGAGATTCTGAGACAATGTTCTTTAAACGAATACATCACTCCCAATCTCACATTCGACCAGCAACGGACACAGACCGCCAAAGAGGAAATGCTGAACAACTATTCCTGGGCCAACGGATTAGTCGTCAGCGGACAGAAAATTATAGACCGTGGAGAAATCATCAGCCCCGAAACGTACAATATTCTGGAATCATTACGCAAAGAGTCTATCAAGCGCAGTGAATCCATTGATCAGAGCCGCTTGATTCTTGGCGGGCAGATTTTGTTTGTCGGTATGCTGATGCTTTGCTTTATGCTCTATCTCGACCTGTTCCGAAAAGATTATTATGAGCGCAAAGGCAGCCTGTCGTTACTGTTTACACTGATTGTATTTTATAGTGTGGTAACAGCTTTCATGGTATCACATAATATATTTAATGTATATATGATTCCGTATGCGATGCTGCCCATCATCATACGGGTTTTCCTCGATTCACGAACTGCCTTCCTGACGCATGTCATTACGATATTAATCTGCTCTATATCCCTGCGTTTTCCGCATGAGTTCATTCTGACGCAGTTGGCTGCCGGATTAGTTGCCATTTTCAGTTTAAGGGAACTTTCGCAGAGGTCACAGCTCTTCCGCACGGCCTTATTGGTGATACTGACTTATGCGGCTATTTACTTCGCATTCGAGCTAATGACCGAGAACGGACTTGCCAATGACTTCTCTAAGTTGAATGCACGGATGTATACCTATTTCTTTATTAATGGTATTCTGCTGCTGTTTACATATCCGTTGCTGTTTCTGCTGGAAAAGACGTTCGGCTTTACCTCTAATGTGACTTTGGTCGAACTTTCCAATATCAACAGTGATCTTCTCCGACAGATGTCCGAAACAGTGCCCGGAACTTTCCAGCACTCTATGCAGGTAGCCAATCTGGCGGCAGAAGCAGCGATCCGTATTGGAGCGAAAAGTCAATTAGTACGTACCGGAGCTTTATATCATGATATCGGCAAGATGGAGAATCCCGCTTTCTTTACGGAGAATCAGTCGGGAGGCGTCAATCCTCATAAGAATCTGAATTATGAGCAAAGTGCCCAGGTCGTGATCAGTCATGTGACAGACGGATTGAAACTGGCGGACAAGCATAATCTGCCGAAAGTTATCAAAGACTTTATCAGCACCCATCATGGACGGGGGAAAACGAAGTTCTTCTATATCTCATGGAAGAACGAGCACCCCGACGAGGAACCGAATGAAGAACTGTTCACCTATCCGGGTCCTAATCCTTTCTCAAAGGAGACAGCTATTCTGATGATGGCGGATGCTGTCGAAGCGGCGTCACGCAGTCTGCCGGAATATACGGAAGAAACTATCAGCAACCTGGTCGACAAAATTATAGACTCCCAAGTTGCTGAAGGTTATTTCAAAGAATGCCCTATCACTTTCAAGGACATTGCGACCATCAAGACGGTATTCAAAGAAAAGCTGAAAATCGCTTATCACACACGGATCAGTTATCCTGAGTTAAAGAAGTAAGCAGACCGGCACAAGCGTCTTCGAGTACATCCAGCACATATTCAAATCCTTCGGCCCCTCCATAGTAGGGGTCGGGGACATGGTCGGCGAGAATGCGGGTACAGTACTCCGTCATGCGATGAATCTTTTTCCACTCTTCCGTAGAAGGAGCTTTTTCTTTCAGATCATCTATGTTACGGTCGTCCATGCCAATAATCAGATCAAAATTATAAAAGTCCTCTGTCCGCACCGGACGGGAGCGATGAACCAGTTGATAGCCCCGACGGGCAGCGTGTGCACGCATCCGGCTATCCGGCAATTCGCCTTGATGATAAGACAGGATTCCGGCGGAATCAATCACAAATTCTTTTTCCAGTCCGGCTTCTTTGATCAGGTGAAGCATTACTCCTTCCGCCATAGAGCTACGGCAGATATTTCCCAAACAGACAAATAATATTTTCTTCATAATTTACGTTTAATAATTGACAGGCTTCATTCGTTTCTATTATCAAAACGAATGAAGTATCTGATTGGCCCGGTTTACGGTAACGGCTGCTGGTATTTCCGGCATATTACCCAAATTGAACGGGGCCAGCATTTTCTCTATCTTCTTTAATCCGGCTTTATTTCCCTTCTTCTCAAATTCCTGACGAAGAATCGTTATTTTCTCATGTGCCTGAATACCTTCGATCAAACGTTCGAAACGGATACAGCTACGGGCTCCCGGATACACGAGATAAGTATCTCCTGCCGCCCACGTGCGGAAACGTGAATCGAGCAACGGCTCCAAAGGCCAGCTATTGTATGCCCAACGCAGATAGCCGTCCAGATGCTTCTTCGAAGAATAGAAACTCATCCATGCAGCCTCAGCAGGATCGGAAAAAGTGAATGTATTGGGATGTGCTTCCGTACAACAAGTATAATAGGTGGTACGTTTATTCTCGGCCGCACGGCGGAGACGTACTTCTTCCGGGAAGTTCTGTCCGATAACAATGCAATAATCGTACAAGTCCGGCTCTATCTCAGCATGATAATTACCGGCCAGTGAAACTTTAAACTCCGGATCTGCCTTACGGATTACTTTCAACGTTTTCTGCATTACATCCATCGGACGCTCATCCATCGCAATCGCACAAATATCAAACCATCCTTTTTCTCTCAGATGCTTGGAAAAAGAAGTAAGCATCGCAACCCACATTTCTTCATAAGCAGGTTCTCCCGGTGCTGTCTTTACAAACTTCAATGAATTTGTTGCCTGATCAAAATACTGGAAAGATAATTCCCAGGGAACCATAGAGTAACAGTTAATCTGCTGATCGATACCGACACTCATCATAAACTCTACCCAGCGATCAAAAACCGTATAGTCGAAAGCCCAAGTGCCGTCGGCACGTTTCATCCATGTAACCATCGTCTCGAAATAATCTTCAGTCTGACCGTTCCAGGGTTTATGTGTCAAAGTGGCTGTGATAATCTTTTGACCGGCATCTGCCAGCATTTTCATCAGCGGGCGCATAGCGTCCAGATGCTCCTGGCTCCACAAGGGAACCTGATAATAACGGGCTACGGCAAACGGGCTCTGCCACAAATCCAGATGATAAGCCCATTCGGACGGTGCAGGAAGTTCACGGGAAGAAACGAGGATTTCGAGATTAAGCTGCTGCAACAGACGGGAACCGTCTTTTACCAGCAAAGCACCCTTGTAGGTTCCGGGAGTAGCCGATTGAGGAATCCAGCATTGCACCCAGATAGGCTGAACGGTACGTGCCGGAACAGACATTGATTTCAAGTTCGTATCAATCGGGTCGGCTACCAACAACGAATCGTAATCCACTGCTTGACGGTGACCGCACGCGCCTCTGCCATCTTTATTCAGTTCATCGGTCATTACATAACGGATGAAACCGGCTTTAAACGCCTCATCCGAAAGACTATTTCCTTTTTTATCTTTAAAATCGGTAAAGCTGAAGTTCAGATCTTTCACCTCAGTGCCGGTCCAGACAACAGCCTGCGCGTTTACACGTTCGCCACGCCAGCCTTTTAAAGTAGTAAGCTGCTGCTTTTTCAGCTGGGGAAGCCGATGCTTCGCATAGCGGGTGTCAATAGTTCCCCAGGAAATCTGAGGGATGGTAACTGCTGCCCAGTCTTTATCAGAGGGGGAAGAAGGATCGGGCAGTTCCTGATAAGTTTCAATTGGAAATTTCGGTTGCCCCGTAGGGGTTCCACACTGCGTCACTCCTTGCTGGGCAAAAAGAGGACTCACACCAATAAGACATGTTAAGCAATAAATCGTAAGTCGTTTCATGGTTAGTTAATTTATAAAGGTTATTATAAGGAAAATATTAGGTCTGTATCAAGTGCTACATCGGGTCTACATCATAATAGACAATCAAGGATTTATAGCGCTCATCTTCCAGCATCTCTTTCTGGATACGTTGTAGCAATTCCCGCGCACGTCCCATCGGGGCATTCTGTTCGATCTTCAACACTATCTTTTTGATGAATAATGTCTGGATACGGGCAACGGGAGGTTTGTCCGGTCCCAATACCCGGTTTCCGAACACGGTTCTTAGTTTATCTGCCATGACCGCAGCCATCTGGTCCAGCAAAGCTTCATTATGGTTTTTCAGATATACATACACCAACCGATAGTAAGGGGGATAATGAAACATTTGCCGTTCGGCGAGCTGACCGTCTACCATTTCTTCATAGTTATTACCAATAACCTGATGGATAATGGGGTGATCAATGCTTTTCGTTTGCAGTACCACCCGCCCGCGTTTATTCTTACGCCCGGCTCGTCCCGCTACTTGTGCCATCAGTTGGAAAGCACGTTCGTAAGAACGGAAATCCGGATAATTAAGCATGGTGTCCGCATTTAAGATACCCACTATACTTACGTGATCAAAGTCCAAACCTTTCGATACCATTTGCGTACCGATAAGTATATCCGTCTTTCCCTGTTCAAAGTCGGCAATAATCTTCTCGTAGGCAGCTCGGGTACGGGTAGTGTCCAAATCCATTCGGGCGACAGCCGCTTCCGGAAAAAGGACTTTGATGTCATCTTCAATCTTTTCCGTACCAAAACCGCGGTTGACCAGTTCTGTTCCTTCACAGGCGGGACAGGACTTCGGCAGTTGATAGGTATATCCGCAATAGTGGCAGGTCAGTTGGTTGATACCTTTATGATAAGTCAGACTCACATCGCAGTTCTTACATTTCGGCACCCAGCCGCAAGTACGGCATTCTATCATCGGTGCAAATCCGCGACGGTTCTGGAAAAGAATGACTTGTTCTTTCTGTTCCAGTGCTTCTTTCATATATTGTATCAGTAACGGCGAGAACTGTCCGACCATCCGCCTCTTGCGATGCAGTTCTTTGATATCCACCGGAATAATCTCCGGCAGCTGAATTTCTTTATATCGTTCTTTCAGTTGTACAAATCCATATTTTCCGTTCCTTGCGTTCTGCCATGTTTCTATGGAGGGGGTAGCAGTGCCGAGAAGCGTTTTTGCTCCATACATGGCAGCCAGTACGATAGCCGCATTCCGTGCATGATAGCGGGGAGCAGGGTCTTGTTGCTTATAGGTGTTCTCATGCTCTTCGTCTACAATCACCAGCCCCAGATCACGGAAAGGAAGAAATACGGAAGAACGGACTCCAAGGATGATATCATATCCTTTTTCTCCCAGTTGCTTCCGCCATATCTCTACCCGTTCGGCATCCGGAAACTTGGAATGATAAATCCCCAAACGAGAACCGAATACCCGTTGCAGGCGTTCTGTGATTTGAGTAGTCAATGCTATTTCAGGCAAGAGATACAATACTTGTTTCCCCTGACGAATCGTTTCTTCTATCAGATGAATGTATACTTCTGTCTTTCCACTGGATGTAACTCCATGAAGCAGGCAGACATTTTTTTCCTGAAAGGATTGCACGATCTCATCGTGCGCCCGCTGCTGAAACTCGTTCAAGGCATTCAACTCTACGACCTCCTTCACTTCCTGGTTCAGCCGGCCGACTTCATGGAAGTAAATCTCAAATATCTTTTTCTCCACCAAGCCATTCAGAATAGAAGGAGACACTCCTGCACGTTGCAACAGCTCTTTTTTCGAAACTTCTTTCGGTGTTTCTCTTCCAAGGATTCCCGAACACTCGACATATTTCATCAGCAACGCCAACTGCTTCGGAGCACGGGACAGGATATCAAATAAGATATGAAGCCGCTTTTCATCAGCAGAACCGGCTAATCGTACTCTCGCCTCTGTTTTCGGCTTGTAAGTACGGCGCAATTCCTCTTTCACAAAGATAGCTTCTTTATCCAGCAGAGATTTGATGACTGTGAGGATATTTTTCATGCCACTCTCCTTCTCCAGTTTCGTGACACATTGCTGAGAATCTACTGAAAGCAAATCAAGAATACGCTGCTCTCTTTCCGACAACGGTGCATCTGCCTCAAAATCGGGATTATATTCTACAATCGTTTCACTCTCCAACTTCAAACCGGAAGGAAGTGCCGCTTTATAAACGTCTCCTTGTGTACAGAGATAGTAATCTGCCAGCCACTCCCAAAACTTAAATTGAGTGGACAATAAAATAGGAGAAGCATCCAGCAATGCAGATATATCCTTCACCTCATACTCCGTCGGAGCACAATAATGAACATTACGAACGATAGCTGTATAAAACTTCTTCCGTCCGAAAGGAACTATCACACGGCATCCGATTTCAACTTCTTCCGCACATTCATCCGGCAGGGAATAGGTAAAGTACTTCGGAAGCGGTAATGGTAATATGACATCTACATACTTTTTCATTGCAAGCACAAAAGTACAATAAAAAAATGGGGATTTAAAAGAGGGAAGGGAACACTGATAAGAAAAATAGTCTGTACACCGGAATTTAATAAAATAGATTCAAGTTTACAGACCAGTATCTTAAACAAAATACCTTAGAATAAAAAAAGAGCCTCCTCTATCGGAAGCTCTTTCTTTTTATGATAAAAAGTAACGGATAGCTTAGAATATATAAGCAACGGATACTTGCCAAGTCTTGGTTTTGTATGAGCCTTCAATGTCTTCAAAGCTGGCAGTCTTGCCCAACGGAATATTATAATTAGCTCCTACTTGCAGATGATTCAGCAACTTCACACCTGCGCCGACATTGATACCGACTTCAGCTTTCTTTTTATCGGTTTTTACTCCGTCTATTGTCTTATTACCGGCAAAATCAAAGTAAAAATCAGGACCGGCAGCCACATAAAGACCTACCAGACTTCCCAGGCCGATGTTATATTTCAAATTGACCGGAATATCCAAGCCATTCTGCTTGACAGTAGCTTCTTCACCTCCATCAGAGATTTTTATACCTCTTTGAGCAAAAAGCAAAGACGCATCGACTCCTAATCCCACAACCGGGATATTGAATTCCGCCATCGGACCGATAAAGAAACCTGTAAAATTATCCTTTTTAAAGTTTTCTTTCACATCAGAAAAGCTTGCTTTAGACAAGTTTAAACCACCCTTTACACCAAAATGTAATTGTGCCTGGGCAGGCATCGCCATACCGATACATACGGCAATCATTAAAGCACCAAAAATCTTTTTCATAAATCTACGTGTTTATAATTCGGGACAAAGATATATATTTATAATAAATAAACACAAATTATTGCTCTTTGTTCGAAATCAACTCCCGATTTGCCAGCAAGGCCTCCTTAGTTCCCGCTGCCATCGAAAGAATACCGTCATTACACGTAACCATACCGCTCTCCTTGCGTCGTGTCAGCCAATCGGTAACAAAGTCCGAAGCATATCCTCCCGTACTGAACTCACCGTCCAGCGCTATTATCTTTTTATAGGCAGACAGGTAATCTTCTTCCGTCGTATCGGGATAAGCATTGGTGTAAAGCCACAACTGGATGTCGTAAAGCAGATAAGAACGTTCGTCGGCATGAAGCGCAAAGAATCCCTTATCGATTACTATTTCTTCCGATATCTTCCGAATCCACCGTTCCGTATCCACGGGATGATCACACTTTGCGCACAAATCGGACAAGAGCGGTGAGAAAGCTGCGTTCCGAACTTTTTCCAGCTCCATTCTTTCATCTTCTTCCGATGTATCAAAGACATCTTCGTTAACAAGTCCCCGAATAAATTTTTCAAAGTTATCGGCAAGGAAAGTTACATAATAATCATCTTCCTGATCGACATGAACGACTTTCGGTTCACCCTGCGGACCACACTCCCGATAATCAAGGAAAATCATATCATGTCCCGCAGAAGGACAGTCGCAGATGGCCACTCCGATATCCGGATACCCCCATTCTTCAATCATGAAACGGCTGCCAAGCTGTCCGCAAAGAGAATATATCTTATCCTTATCAACTCCCATAATGCCGGTGATAGCCACATGATCGTCCGCCCAACTGGTAGGCTCGTCGCAAGGAAAACAAACATTGAAAGGTATTCCACCGTTATGCTGCTTCATCAGCCAAATATAAGATTCGGGGAGTTTGTATCCCAGTTCACGTTCTGTTTCTTCTATCATCTCTTCTGTAGGAGGCGCGCCAATATATTCATTCATAGCATATTCATCATCATCCCAGAAGTCTGTAAAGTCAAAATTCTCAAAAGGTCTGTTTTTCATAATCGCTGTTTTTAATTTGTATTCTTTTAGTTTTGCTTTGTATGTACACTACTTTTTACGAATATACTAAAAAACAGACATTATCAATTTATTTCCTTTATTTATTTCGTTTTTTTTACGAGTAAATGAAAAAGAATCCAAGATTAAATACATAAAATACACTAATGATACAAAACACAGAGACCAGCCTATATCAACAGGCTGGCCTCTCATTTTACCCCTATGAATCAATGATTCGGATGAATATCCAGTTTCACCGGTTTAATCATATTTTCCGGTTTCAAGATCGTATCCAGGTCTTCTTTGGAAAGAATGTTATGTTCCAGCACCAGCTCATACACTCCTTTACCCGTTTCCAGAGCCTCCTTCGCTATCTTTGTAGAATGTTTATAGCCAATTACGGGATTCAGTGCGGTCACTACTCCGATACTGTTGTGTACATCCCGACGGCATTTTTCTTCATTGGCTGTGATGCCATCAATACATAAGGTACGCAATGTACCAAAACCGTTCATCAACAAATCCGCAGATTCAAAACAGCATTGTGCCATGACAGGTTCCATCGCATTCAGTTCCATCTGTGCAGCCTCTCCACTCATAGCTACACAAAGGTCGTTTCCTATCACTTTATAAGAAACCTGATTCATGACTTCGGGAATAACAGGGTTCACCTTTCCCGGCATAATGGAAGACCCCGGCTGCATGGCTGGCAGATTGATTTCTCCCAGTCCGCAACGAGGACCGGAAGCCAATAGCCTCAGATCATTACAAATCTTGTTCATCTTGACAGCTACACGCCGCATGGCCGAAGAATATCCTACCATGCAGGAAGTATCCGAAGTAGCGCCTATCAGGTCATCTGCCAGTTTGATATCCAGTCCGGTAATCTTGCGCAGGGCAGCAATGCACTTTTCCGCATATTCCGGTTCGGCGGTAATTCCGGTTCCGATGGCTGTCGCCCCCATGTTGACCGTCAGAAAATCCTGTGCGGCAAAATCGAGATTCTTCAGTTCGTGTTCCAGAATGCTGGCGAATCCATTAAAAGTTTGTCCAAGTGTCATTGGTACGGCATCTTCCAGTTGGGTACGTCCCATCTTAATAATGTGTGCAAACTCCGCTCCTTTCTTTCGGAAAGCCTCGATCAGTGTTGCAAAGTGTTTCACCAATTTAAGATGGGTATAATACAGACCAATGTGAATGGCTGTAGGATACGCGTCATTGGTAGATTGCGAACGATTGACGTGATCGTTGGGCGAGCAGTATTGGTACTCTCCGCGTGCGTGTCCCATCAGTTCCAGTGCACGGTTGGCAATCACTTCATTGGCATTCATGTTGGTAGTGGTTCCGGCCCCTCCCTGAATCATATCTACAGGGAACTGGTCATGATGTTTTCCTTCCAGTATTTCTTTACAAGCCTTCAGTATGGCATCCGTCTGTTCCTCAGTCAGTAAATCCAGTTCACGGTTGGCAACGGCAGCTCCCATTTTAGTGATGGCCAATGCCTGAATAAACAGGGGATACTCATTCAAATGAAACTTGCTGATGCGAAAGTTTTCAATACCACGGAGTGTCTGTACTCCATACAATGCACTTTCCAGCACTTCACGACTACCTATCAAGTCGCTCTCTGTACGAGTTTTTTTTGATAATTTCTGTTCCATATCGGTTGTTTTATAACAATAACACATTCGTTAGTTGATATAATAACCAGTCAGAGATGTTATTGTTTTAATAAATATGCAAAAACTATTCAATAACTTTTTTGTTGTTTATCTTAGAAACAGAAAAAAAACGAAGATAAATCCTTTATCTTTGTTAGGAACTTATAAAACAACAACCAATGATATTACAATTAGCATTTGTTCTGACAGCCATTATTATTGGCGCACGTTTGGGAGGCATCGGACTCGGTGTCATGGGAGGAGTAGGATTGGGAATACTCACGTTTGTTTTTGGTTTACAACCCACCGCACCACCTATCGACGTTATGTTGATGATTGCCGCCGTTATTTCCGCTGCCTCCTGTATGCAAGCAGCCGGCGGGCTGGACTATATGGTGAAACTGGCAGAACATTTGCTACGCAAAAATCCTTCGCACGTCACGTTGCTCAGCCCATTGGTGACTTATCTGTTCACCTTTATTGCCGGAACCGGGCATGTAGCTTATTCCGTATTGCCCGTGATTGCTGAGGTAGCTACCGAAACAAAGATTCGTCCGGAACGTCCGCTGGGTATTGCTGTGATTGCTTCGCAACAGGCTATTACAGCCAGTCCCATCTCTGCTGCAACGGTAGCTTTGCTCGGGTTACTGGCAGGTTTCGACATTACATTATTCGATATTCTTAAAATTACGATTCCTGCCACTATCATCGGAGTATTGGTCGGCGCTTTATTCTCCATGAAAGTCGGCAAGGAACTGATAGAGGATCCCGAATATCAGAAACGCTTGAAAGAAGGTCTTTTCAATGACAAGAAGATAGAGATTAAAGATGTCAAGAACAAACGTTCCGCCATGCTTTCCGTACTCATCTTTATATTGGCAACTGCTTTTATCGTCCTTTTCGGATCTTTTGAAGGTATGCGTCCCAGTTTCCTCATCGATGGAGAAATCGTCACGCTCGGTATGTCCTCCATTATCGAGATCGTAATGTTGTCGGCAGCCGCTATCATCCTTATAGTAACCAAGACGGATGGAATCAAAGCAACGCAGGGTTCTGTATTCCCTGCCGGGATGCAGGCTGTTATCGCCATCTTCGGTATTGCGTGGATGGGTGATACTTTCCTTCAGGGCAATATGGCACAGCTCACTCTTTCCATCGAAGGAATCGTGCGGCAGATGCCATGGCTGTTCGGTATTGCGCTGTTCGTCATGTCTATCCTGTTGTATAGCCAGGCGGCCACGGTGCGGGCATTGATGCCGCTGGGCATCGCGTTAGGTATTTCTCCGTATATGCTGATTGCCTTATTCCCCGCAGTGAACGGATATTTCTTTATCCCGAATTACCCGACTGTCGTAGC
>OGLM01002880.1_pt1 | contig 14971 bp, 21 predicted proteins | sample 1572531 | NCBI WGS metagenome assembly OGLM01 (sample SAMEA2581909, study PRJEB24529) | metagenome | biome: Human gut stool | place: China | collected 2011 | reverse complement strand
AAAAATAAAAAAGCGGTAAAAGTTGATGGTGTAGTTTACAAGTCTATCGTTGAATGTTCAAATAAAACATTTTACTCAATCAGTACAATAAGTAGAATGTTAACAGGAACTAGAAGAAACACATTAGGAGTTGAATATGTCAAGTGATATTTTAAATGGGCAAACAAGAAAATGCGCATATTGTGGTAAAGCGTTCAGAATTTATGGACTAGTAAATATGTAAACGGTAAGCATAAAAATCATTCTCGTAATAAAAATGGAGGGTGTACTGTAAAAACATATAAAGGAAAAATACATTATATGTGCTCACATGAATGTTATAAAAGGTGGTTAGATAAATGGATGCCAAAGAAGAAAGAAAGATATTAGAAAATCATTTCAAAGCGTATGATGATATTTGTAATCAATTAGATGAGCAAAGATACAAGTGGGCAGAGTTAAAAAATGAGTTGTATGGAATAAAGCCAATCAATTACAGTGGTATGCCTAGCAGTAGCAGTGGTAAAGATATGACACTTATATTTTTAGAGAGAATAGAAGAGGTTGAGAATAAAATAAGAGGTTTAAACGCTTGTAAACTAGAAATACAAGAAAAGCATTTAAAAGAAATCAACTATTTAGATAGTTTAGATTCAAGAAGAATCATCAGAGAAATATTTTTGAATCATCATAATACAAGTGATTTAGAAAAGCTTATGAATTACAATCGTAGTAGCATCTATAAGCTAAGAAAAGATGCATATAGTCAGTTTGCAAACTTGATACAAAAGTGGACAACTTTGGACAGTATTGGATAGTGAATCATGGTAAAATGATAGTGTCCAAAGTTGGACAAAACATCATTTGTAAACGACATGGAATGATGATAAACAACTAAATATAACCCTTTTAAAAAGTCATGTAATCCCCTTACATGATTTTTTATTTGTAACGTGGAATAGGAAAAAGTCGCAAGCGTTGACGTGAATCTTACTGTTTTCATTTTTAGTTCTTCTTAATAGATATTTAAAAAACCTCGCCTATTCCACATTAGAGATAAGGAACGCTACATTATGAAAGGAGTAAATACATGGATATTATTGAAGTGAAGTTAAAAGATTTAACACCATACGAAAACAACCCTAGAAACAATAAAGATGCGGTTGATTTTGTCGCAAACAGTATTCAAGAGTTTGGCTTTAAAGTACCAATTGTGATTGATAAAGACAATGTAATTGTGTGTGGTCATACAAGATATTTAGCTAGTAAGCAATTAAAGCTTAAAACAGTACCATGTATTAAAGCAGACGATTTGACAGATGAACAAATCAAAGCGTTTAGATTAGCGGATAACAAGGTATCAGAAAAAGCCGAATGGGATTATGACAAATTAAATGAAGAACTAAATGATATTTATGATTTAGATATGGAAGAATTCGGTTTTGATATTGATTTTGTCGATGAGGAATTTGAGCACGAAATCAATCAACAAGAAACGCAAAGAAGAGTTGAGAATATCGTAAATTTACAATACGGACAATTTGAAGGTGAAGGAAAATATGATATTCCTAAACTAAAACCCGTAACAGAATTACCGCCAATCAAAGAATGGATTGGATTTAATTACGTATTGTCAGATAACGACCCTAGCGGAAAAGCGGTACATTTTTTTATTGACGATTATCAATTTGAAAGAGTATGGAACAATCCACAACAATATGTTGAAAAGTTAAAACAATATGTATGCGTGGCAACACCCGACTTTTCACCTTATGGTGATATGCCGTTAGCTACACAGATTTTTAACATTTATAGAAAAGCGTGGGTTGGTGCATTCTTGCAAGAACAAGGTGTAACAGTGATTCCAACAGTAAGAGCGAGCACAGACCCTAGAAGTCTAGAGTTTTATTTAGATGGAATACCAAAAGAAAGTATTGTTTTAATCAGTAATATGTGGACAAAAGATAAAGAGGCTAGAAAGTATTTTGTTGAAAATGAATATAAACACATGGTTGACACATTACATCCTAGTAAAGTGTTTATGTATGGCAAGGAATTAGATGAAATCAAAGATGATAATGTGGAATATATAGAAACATTTACACGTGGAAGGTGGGGTGAATAAGATGGCTAAAGGTTCAAGAGGAGGAAGAAGAACAAGTTTAGGCAGTGGTGGCGGTATGAGCTCAGATGATATTGTGAGCGTTGAATCATTAGTTAGTAAACGTGAAGGAATGCGAAGCGAAGTTGACGCGGTATTGAGTGTTAGCAGAGATATTTATGGTTCATTCGGTTTGGAAGTCGAAGATATTCACATAGCAACCATGAAAGGTAAAGGAAAAATGGCTATGGGGTATTATGATGGCTCAAATATTGCAATTAACAAATCATATTTCAATAATAAAAATATGGAAAAAGCATATAGTGATTGCGTAAAAAGTGGCTTCCATCCAAGCCAAGGAAAGAAAACCGCTTTACAAGCGGTAACCGCACACGAATTAGGACACGCACTAACAGATAAAATAGTGAATGAAAAGAAAATGGATGAAAAAACAATTATTAGTAAAGCATCCATGAAAACAGGACACGGACAAGACCACATAAGTTTTGCGAGTAAAATTAGTGGATATGCTAAAGAAAGCAACAGAGAATGTATCGCGGAAGCGTTTGCAGATGTTTACTGTAACGGAAGCAAAGCAAAAAAAGAAAGTCAAGCGATTGTCGATGTTATGAAAGGTAAATAGAGGTGAGCAAAAATGAAAAGTAAAAAAATCAAGTATTCAGAACCAAGTAATTATTTTCCAAAAGAAATTAGAAAAAAATATGGATTAGGGGAATACGAAGAAGCAAAGAAACCTAAAAAAAAAGTAGTGAAAAAGTCAAAATAAAAATGTAAAATAAAGGTGAAAGATGGCTAAAGGCTCAAGAGGCGGAAAACGTAGTGGTGGGAGCACTGCTAAAGGAGAATTGATATTACCAAATGGCTCAAAGGCAGAGTTTGACGGAGAATTAAAATATTATGAAAAAGACAAATCGATTACAGGAGCACAAAGAGCTAATTTAGAAACATGGGAAAAGAAAAGAACAACCGCTAAAGTGGAATATTCTATATGTTATGATGACAACGGAAACCAAATTGGAAGAGAAAAAAGAGGTGGAAAAGGTTCTGTACGTCCTGATTATAATGCTTACATAAGCGATGGAGTAGGAACACATAATCACCCAAGGTCAAGTGATGGTTTATTAGGTGGTACATTCTCATTAGCAGATGGTAATTATTTTGTAAAATCAAAAAACAAATCATTTAGAGCAAGTGCAAGTGAAGGTACATATTGCATTACAAAAGGAAAGAATTTTGATAAAAATGAAACAATCAAATATTTCAAAGAGTGTGATGCAGAATTTCAAATAAATTATAGAAAACGTGTAAACGCAACAAAGCAGAAATATAAAAGCGGTGGTTTTGCATCAGATAGTGATTATTTAAACGAGTTAGCAAAAGACTTTAATACAAGTTTAGTTGAGCTACATAATGAATATAAAAAAGGTGAAAATCGATGTGGATATACATACACATTAGAAAAAAGAGATTAAAGGAGTGAAAAAACATGACAAAGAAAAAGCAAAAGGTTAAAGTGCCAAAAATTGACGGGTCAATTCAACCGATGAAACCCGAATTTACAAAAGGCACAAAGAAGAAAACAACAAAAAAAGTATCTAAAAAGAAATAAGCTCATATACTAGAGTATAAAGAGTATCTTAAAACGTTCACTATTATGTGAGCGTTTTTTGCGTTTAAAAAGGAGTGATGATATGGCTAAAGGAGCTAGAGGTGGGCGAGGTAAGAAAGCAAGAGGAGTTCAAACTGTTTTGATTACATCATCAGATGGACAAACAAAAATTAGATTATCACAAGCGAGTGATGGAACAGTATACCAACATTCAGACCCTCAAGGCGGACGATATGATAAGTTAACACCAATCCAAGGCATGACTATGAAAACGTTGATAAATAATGCGAAAAAGAACGGTGGAAGTATTACAAAAGTAACAAAAGCTATGTTGAATCAAGAAAAGAAGAGAAATAAAGAGGATTCATTAGCACAAGATAAAGCGTTAAGTCCTAGAGCATCTAAAAAAGGTGTGAATAGACATAGCGCATATTGGAGCAGTATGTAAAGGTGGTGATTAAATGGCAAGAGAAGAAAATTTAATACCACAGGCGCATAAATTAACAGTGGAACAACAGTCGAAAGGCGGAAAAAAAAGCGCAGAGAATAAAAGAAAACGAAAAGCACTAAAAGAGCAAATGGAAATGTTGTTAAGTCTACCACTTACAGATGATAAAGCTAAAGCTCAATTTGAAAGAATGGGCATTGATTCAGATGATATGGACAATCAAATGGCTATGGTGGTAAAGACTTATTTACAAGCTATGAAAGGCAATATCAATGCAGTAAATGTAATTCGTGAAATCATTGGTGAGCGTGTTATGGAAGTCAACGTGAACAACAACATTGATGATAAAGTCAAGGAGCTAGACAGATTACTTGACAGTGTAGCAGACAATGGACAAAAGACTAATTAGTCTTTTAAGGAATCAACCATATAAGATAGGTCAGTTGTGTGGATTCAAAGATTTAACAGAATTACACAATGAATGGTTGAAGAAAATGGTGTATGGTTCAGATGAATTTACATTATTGGCACATCGTGGTTCATATAAAACCACGTGTCTATCAATAGCCTTTGCATTGACTATTGTTTTATATCCTTACAAATCAATCATATTTGTAAGAAAAACGGATGATGATGTGATTGAGGTTATAAAGCAGGTTAGTAACCTTTTAAAGACAAGTGTTTTTCAGACCATTGCATTGAGATTGTACGGATGTGAGATAAAGTTCACGCAAGATACATCTTTCAAGCTAGATACATCTTTAAATACATCTACAAAAGGTATGGTGCAATTATTAGGAATTGGTTCAAGTGGCTCATTGACAGGTAAGCACGCAGATATTGTCGTAACCGATGATATTGTAAACTTAAAAGACAGAATATCACGCGCGGAACGTGAAAGAGTTAAGAATGTTTACATGGAATTGCAGAACGTTAAAAATAGAGGTGGTCGCATTTTCAACACGGGAACACCATGGCATAAAGAAGATTGTATCGCAACAAAAATGCCTAACAAGATAACATATGATTGTTATACAACTGGATTAATCAATCGAGAAGATTTAGAACAGATTAGGCAGTCAATGACACCAAGTTTATTTAGCGCAAACTATGAATTAAAACATATTGCAGATGCAGACGCATTATTTACAAATCCTAAATTTACATCAGATGAAACACTTATTTATGATGGTGTATCACATATTGATGCAAGTTATGGCGGAGAAGATGGCACGGCATATACAATATGTAAATTTGTGGGTGATAAATTCTATATGTTGGGTAAGCGTTGGAATAAGCACGTAGATGATTGTTTAAGCGAGATTTTAGCTTTACAAGATAAATATAAGGTTGGTTCAATTTCATGCGAAAGAAACGCAGATAAAGGCTATTTAGCAAAAGAATTAAGAAACCAAGGTATGTATGTTGAGGATTATTCAGAAAACATGAATAAGTTCATTAAAATATCAACTTATTTGCGTAAGTATTGGAACGATATTATATGGCTTGAAGATACAGACATGGATTACATGAATGAAATCCTAGACTATACAGAGAATGCGCAACATGACGATAGTCCCGATAGTGCATCATGTATGATTCGTAAATATAAAGGTAAAAGGAAATGGCTTTACTAAGAAAGGAAGTGATAAAGTGGCATTGAAAGTAAGTGAGATTAAATATTTCATGGATGATAATATTTCATCATGGAAAAGGCAAGAAAGCCTAAAGGCATTGAACTACTACGAAGGTAGGCATGATATTAAATACTATAAAGTCTTTTATGTGGATTCAAAAGGTGAAATGGTTGAAGATGATACAAGGTCAAACATTAAAATATCACATCCATTCTTTACAGAGCTAGTAGACCAATGCTCACAGTATATGCTAAGTGGTGATGATTATCTTGTTAAGTCAGATGTTCCACAGTTACAAGCAGAGTTAAACAAGTATTTTGATGATGAGTTCAGAATGGAATTAAACGACCTTATCACATATACAAAGGTTGAAGGTGATTCATTCCTTTATAGACAAATGGGTGATGATTTTAGGTCACATTTTAAATTTGCGGATGGCTTAAATGTGGTTGAAGTACCTAGTAAATATGCAAGTGATGAAAAAGACCATGTAATTTATCATTATTATTGGAAAACAGAAAAGAACAAAATCATTTCTAAGATTCAAGTATGGGATGATAAAGAGGTTTATTTTTATCAGATGATAGATAGCACTATCAAGCTTGATAAAGACGAGCCAATCAATCCAAGACCACACATCATTTATGATGAGGACAATGTTAAATATCAACAGACATTTAAAGGTATTCCATTTGTAAGATTGGATAACAATAGGCGCAGACAATCAGATTTATATATTGTTAAAGATTTAATTGATGATTATGATTTAATGGCTTGCGGTTTATCAAACAACTTACAAGATGTTGCGGAAGGTATTTATGTTGTTAAAGGTTACAATGGTAATAATCTTGATGAGTTAACACAAAGTATCAAAGTTAAGAAACAATTAGCAGTGGGCGAAGGTGGAGATTTTGACATTAAGACAATCAACGTGCCATATCAAGCACGTGTAGCAAAGATGAACGAAGATGAGAAAAACATTTATCGTTTCGGAATGGGATTGAACACAAATACCATTGGTGATGGAAACACAACCAACTATAATTTGAAATCAAAATACGCTTTACTAGAAATGAAGTGTAAAAAGCTTGAGGCACAGTTAAAGCGAATGATGAAAATTGTTATTGAAATGGTATTAGATGAGATTAACGAGCAAAACAATACATCATATACATATAGTGATGTATGGGTTGAGTTCAAGCGTGAAGTTATGACAAATGCTCAAGACAATGCACAGATTGAACAGATTCAAGCATCTACAAATCAAATCAAGATTAATACATTGTTAGGACTATCTCAGACACTAGACCAAGATACAGTGGTTAAATATATATGCCAAGTGTTAGATATTGATTACAATGAAATCAAAGACAAATTGCCACAACCTATGAGTGTTGAAGATGAAACACAAAATGCATATAGCCAATTAGATGATATTATGCAAGAACCTAGTGAATAGGTGGTGATGTTACATGAATAAATACCAAAAGGAATATATTCAAAAGAACATTGCAGACGAAGAAGAAGTATTAAAAGAAATCAAAAAGGTTTATAGAAAAGCAGAATCAGACATAAGTCACAAGATAGCAAGGCTTATGAAAGAAATGAAGAAAGCTAAGGAATCAGACATACAAAGTAAAGTATGGCAGATTCAGTATCAAAGAGCTTTACTGAAACAAGTTGAAGATGCACTTAATAAAATCAATGATTATGATTCAATCATGGATTATTTAGAAAAGTGTTATGAATGCGGATGGTATGGTGTTTTATATGATTTAGAGAAACAAGGCATACCGCTTATATTGCCTATTCAACAAGACCAAATGGCAATGGCAATAACAAAAGAAACAAAGTTGACAAGTGGTATTTATAAAAAGCTAGGACTTGATAAAAAGAAACTAGCGAGAGAAATCAACTTTGAAATATCAAGAGGTATTGCGAATGGTTGGTCAAGTTTTCAAGTGGCAAAGAAAATACATGATAGGTGTATTATCGGAAGAAATCGTGCAAGTTTGATTGCTAGAACAGAAGGTCACAGAGTATTAAATACATCTAGCTTTAATTGTCAGAAAGAGGCAGAGGCAAACGGATGTAAGATAACGAAACAGTGGGACGCTACACTAGATGGTCGAACACGTTGGAGTCATAGAATGGTAGACCAAGAAATCAGAAAAGTTGATGAGCCTTTTTCAAACGGTTTGATGTACCCATGTGACCCTAATGGAAGTGCGAGTGAAGTATGCAATTGCAGATGCGCACTTTTACAACGTGCAACATGGGCGCTAGGTCAAAATGATTTAGACAAGCTAAAAGAAAGAGCAGAATATTACAAAGAGTTAGATGAAACATTTAATAAAGATGAATCATTTAAAGACTTTGAAAAGAGATTAAAAAAGATAGGAGCTATTTAAAATGAAATTAAAATTTAAACATTTATGTCAAGATAAGTACAACGGCAGATATTACAAAAAAGGTGACATTGTAGAGTTTGAAGAAGAAAGAGCAAAAGAAATCTTATCAAATGGTTATGGCTTTGCAGATGCAATTAAAGAGCCTAAAGAAGAAAAAGAAGAAGTTAAAGAGGAAGAAAAAGAAGAATCTAAAGAAGAAAAAGAAGAAGAAAAAGCTAAAGAAGAAAAGCCAAAAAGGAAAAGAACTAAAACAAAGGCTTAAAACATTGTGACAGTCGCATAGAGTAGATTCTAGCGACTTTTTTAATACTTGTAAGTATTTATATTAAACGATATTAAAGACGCTTAAAACGTCTTTTTTATATGTCCGAAATGACTATAAACTACCTCACCACAGAGGTAAAAAGGTGATTACAAATTAACCAACGTGATGCGACCACGTATAAAAGCGTATGGAAAAAGGAGCAATTAGAAATGTTAGAAGATTTACTAAAAGAATATTTGGCAGATGACTCAAAAGTATCAGAATTTATGGAAAAGATGAAAGCTAGCAAAATCTTTACTACAAAAGAAGAAAACATTGATACACGCTATTCAAAAATGAAAGGTGATTATGAGGCAGAAAAAGCAGAACATCAGAAAGCTATGGAGCTTATCAACACTTTAAAAGCACAGACTCAAGGTCAAGAAGTTTTACAAGCTAAAATCAATGAATATGAGAATGAAATCTCATCATTAAAAGCAAATAATGCTCAATTAACACGTGAAAACAACTTAAAAGTTGCTTTATTGAGTGGAAAAGCGAAGGCAGATGATATTGATTACTTATTATTCAGACTTTCAAAAGATGATAACGCAGTCAAATATGATGAAAATGGTGAAATCACAAACACAAATGAAATTATTGAAGGCTTAAAGAAAGCCTACCCATCGCATTTTGAAGGTGGTGCAAAAAAGGTTGTTGAAAAAATCGAATTGCCAAATGATGACAAAAAAGGCAGGGTCACAAAAGAGCAATTTGACAAGATGAATTACAATCAAAAAAATGAACTATTCCAAAAGAATAAAGAGTTATTTGAAAAACTAGCAAATGGAGAAGAAGGAGAATAAAAATATGGCAGATTTAGTTACAAAGTTAGCTAACTTGATTAACCCTCAAGTTATGGCACAGATGATTAGCGCAAAGGTAGAAAAGAAAGTACGTTTCATGCCTTACGTGAAATTAGATACTACTTTACAAGGACAAAGTGGTGATACTATCACAGTACCAAAATACGGATATATCGGTGATGCAGTGGATGTAGCAGAAGGCGCAGAAATTCCAACTCGTCAATTATCAGTGAGCACAGAACAACACACAGTTAAGAAAATTGGTATCGGTGGAATCATTACAGATGAGGCAGTGTTAAGTGGTTACGGAAACCCTCAAGGAACATTAACATCACAAATGGCAACTTCTATCACACAAAAATTAGATAATGATGTATTAGAAGAATTGTATGGAACAAAAACATTCTTCACATCAACAGATGTATTAAGCTATGAAACATTAGTAAATGCTATTGATGTATTCAACGAAGAAGAAAACACAGATAAAGTAATGTGGGTACATCCTCACCAAGTAACACAGTTACGTTTAGACCCTAACTTTATTTCAAAAGATAAATACCAAGGTAATGTAATGGTTGATGGTGAAATTGGAACAATCGCAAATACTCGTATCATTCCATCTAAAAAGGTTATGTTAGTAGAATATGTACATGATGCAAGCGGTACAGAAGTAACAACTGATAACCTAAAAACATACGAAGGGAAAACATTCCCTAACGTAAAAGTTGGTGACAAAGTAAAAGCAGTTACTGCTAAGTACTATGCAAACCCAATTGTTAAGTTAAACGGAGATAGCGAAACAGAGGACGATACAGAGGCATTAACTTGTTTCTTGAAACGTGATACAAATGTTGAAACAGAACGTCAATCTAAGTTCCGTCAAACAGAAGTAACAGGTGATAAAATTTATGTTATGGCAGTTACAAACGAAAAGAAAATCGTAATTGCTAAAACATTACTAGCTAAAAGTGTTTAAGCCTTATTAAATTAAGGCTTTTTCCCTTTTATAAAGAGGGGTGAAAGTATGATTATTAGCGTAAATGATTTATTAACAGATTTTTCAGATTATGATTTTTCTAAATACAACCAAGCAGTATTGCAAAGAAGATTGAGTGCGATTGAGCAAAAAGTGAGAGCCTACACAAAAAACGGATTCTATTTAAAACCTATCAAGGCAAGATGTACTTATGATGGTGATGTTTTAATCCCATATAAAGATGTATTTGTCGGATTTAAGGAAGGTGATACAGTAGAAATCTATAACAGTGGTGTAAATGATGGACTTTATACAATTCAATCTATCTATGACAATGCGATTGTTTTGGATAGTGAATTAACATTGAATAATGAAATCATGAGCATTATCAAGGTATCTTATCCTATGGATGTTGTAGAAGGTTGTGTGGAGCTTTTAAACTATGATTTAAACGTGAAACCAACAGTTAAACAAGGCGTTGCTAGTGAAAGTATTTCAAGGCATTCAGTAAGCTATATACAACGTAATGAAAGTAATACATCTATTGGTTATCCCAGTGAGTTATTAACGTTCTTAAAACCATACATTGAATGGAGCTATTAAATGGTTGGAATTGATGGCAATACAATTGCGACAATTCAAAAGCTATTTACAACGAAAAATGAGTATGGTGAAAAAGAACAAAGTTATGTTGATTACATTAAAGTTAAAGGCTTTTTAGATTTACAAAGCGGAAATGCTCAGTATAGTTACAATGCTAAAATTGTGGAGTCGACACACATTTTTATTTGTGACTATCAGAAAATAGAAATCACTGAGGAAAATTCACGCATGGTTATTGATGGTAAAGCTTATGAGATTACATATATTGATAATCCTATGAACCTTAACTATCATTTAGAATTTTATTTAAAATATATTGGTGGTGCTCAAAATGTCTAGATTTTTTATTGATAATTCAAGCGTAGTAAAGCAAGCTATTGAGCAAGCAATAACTAACGGACTTGAAGAATGTGGCGGAGAGATTGAATCACAAGTAAAGTCAAACACTAGAGTTGATAGTGGGGACTTAAAAAATAGTTGGTATCACAAAACAGAGGGTGATGTGTGTACTATTGGTTCACCTTTAGAAAACGCTATATGGGAAGAATTTGGTACAGGTATTTACGGAAATGGTGGCAGACAATCACCATGGAAATATGAGTACGAAGGCAATAAAGGTGAAAAAGGTTGGAAAACTACCAAAGGTAAAAAGAAAAATCCACATGGTTTAAAAAACACTGCTATGGGAATGAAAAAGCAGTGTGAGTCACACATGAGAGAAATTTTAAAGGAGTATCTTAAATGAATTTTTTAGGTGCACTAGATAAGCTATTAACAGACAATGGAATCAACTATACTTTAGATTTAGCAAATGATGTTGTAACCTTTCCATTTTGGGAAGGTGACTATCAAGAAATAGATAGCTCAGATGAGCAAGGATACCATGAATATGTATTTACATTAACAGGTACTAACAAAGGTACTTATTCAAGGCTTATAAAAGATTTAGAAATCATAAGAAAAATCACAATGAATCATACAGAAATGTTAGAAAGCGGTCATGGTATCGCTTTTTATTATGAGCATATGCAAATGATACCATCGCAAGATGAACAGATTAAGCGTATGGAAATCACATTAACTATAAAAGAATGGAGCGTGTAAAATATGGCAAATAATCCAATCGAAATTGGAAAAACACACAGTGTTACAGATAAAACCGCAAGTAATATCATGTTAGGTAGCGGTGTTGTATGTTATGGTTTGAAATATTCTACTGACAAATGGACATATGACGGAGTTTTTGGAGCAACAAATGGTGGTTCAAAAATTGAAATCAAACCCGAACAAAAAGATTTAGAAGTTGACGGAATCTTAGTTAAAACAAAAGGTTTAACAGTAAAGATGGGTGAAACTGCTACACTTACAACAAACCTAGCAGAAATCACATCGGATAACTTAGCTATGGTTTCAACAGGAACAAAGAAAGGTGATTCAACAGTTACGGGATTTGATGAAATTGTATCAAAGCCACAGATTGACGAAGGAGATTACATTGAAAATCTAGGATTTATCGGTTATACGATTGATGGAGAACCTATCATCATTAAATTTGATTATGCAATTTGTACAAGTGGTTTATCTTTGGAAGGAAAGAACAAAGAGCAAGCCACAGTTGAGGCAACTTTTGAATGTGTTGGAAGTTTAGATACAACAGATTTAACAGTGTTACCATGGCATATTTATAAAAAGACAGTAAGCGAAGTATAGAAACAAAGAAAAGAGGTATAAGACATGCGCGTATATGAAATTAAGCCATTTAAAACCACGGATATTTTTTCCGCAGTTAAGTTGATTAAAAAGTTTGGTATTGAAGAAGTAAAAAACCTTACTAAAAATATTGAATTTGCAAATATTACAGACAAAGAAGGAAATATCAATGTTGATAGATTAGGATATGAATTAGCAATGCCAATCATTGAGTTGATTGTGAATCATTTAGGCGATTGTGAAAATGAAATCTATCAATTTTTAGAGGGTACATCCAACTTAACGAAAGAACAGATTAAAGACATGAAAGCAACGGAATTTATTAAATTTATGCAAGATTATTTTAAATTCCAAAAGGATGATTTTTCAGATTTTTTCTCACTAGTTTCACAGTCGCTCAAGTCGGAATAAATAAATTTATGGACTTGCTATTTAAACGTTATGCAAGTCCTTTTTTACTATTTGATGAGTTGATTGTGAATGGCCAATCATTTGAGTTTATACAAGATATGTTAAAAGAAATCCAAGAAGAAAGCATTTATAAATTATGGCTTTATAAAGGATTTGATAAAGACTATTCAGAGTTTAAAGAAATAGTCAGACCAAAAGAACATAAAGATATAAATATTGACATTGAGGGAGCTATTCGAAGCTCATTAAATGTTATGAATGAATTAAAGCCTCAATAGAAAGAGAGGTGAGTCATGAATTTAGCAGATTTAATTTTAAGGCTAAGAGTTGATGGAAGGCAACAAGCCAACCAAGAGATTGACGAAACAACTCAACACGCTCAAAATGCATCAGAAAAAGGAAACGGAGCACTTTCAAAATTGGGCGGTGTGGTTGTAAAGGTCGGTACAATGTGCGCTAAAGGTGTAGCATTATGTGCTAGTGGTATTTCAACAATTACAGGTTTTGCAGTAAATGCTTATGGTGAATATGAGCAATTAGTCGGTGGTGTTGAAACATTATTCGGTGCTCAAGGTATGAGCATTGAGCAATACGCACAAAGTGTTGGTAAAACAGTATCAGAGGTACAAGGAAAATATGCAAGCCTTATCAAAGCACAAGACAATGTAATGGAAAATGCACATCAAGCTTATATCAAGCAAGGTATGAGTGCGAATAAGTACATGGAAACTGTTACGTCATTTAGTGCATCATTATTGCAAGGCTTACAAGGTGATACAGTAGAGGCAAGCAAAGTTGCAGATATGGCAGTCACTGACATGGCAGATAATGCGAATAAAATGGGTACGTCTATGGAATCCATACAAAACGCTTATCAAGGCTTTTCAAAGCAGAACTATACCATGTTGGACAATCTTAAATTGGGTTACGGGGGGACAAAATCCGAAATGGAGCGTTTGCTTGCAGATGCAGAGAAACTAACAGGTGTTAAATATGATATTAATAACCTAGCAGATGTATACAACGCAATTCACGCAATCCAAAACAATTTAGGAATCACGGGTACAACCGCAAAAGAGGCAATGGGAACTGTTCAAGGTGCAATGAATATGACCAAAGCATCATGGGAAAACTTGATGATTGGATTGTCAGATGGAAAACAAAATATCAATGAGTTAGCAAATCAATTTGGTACATCATTCAATACATTGGTTGATAATGTATTTCCAAGAATTCAACAAGCTTTTCAAACGATACCACAAGTAATGACGTTGATAATCCCTCAGTTATTGAGCACGATTATAAACTTATTACCAACGCTTTTAAGCTCAGTGGGTCAATTGATTAGTGGAATAGCTCAAGCGTTACCGAGTCTTGCCACAAGCTTATTTGGAGCGGTTAAAACCATCTTTACAATGATTGTAAATGCATTTACAAGCGGAGCACCTAAATTTATGGAATCCGCCAAGCAAATGGTTTCAAATATGTGTAAAGGAATCGAGCAGAATTTGCCGAGCATTATTAGTAGTGCTTTAGATATGCTTTTGAACTTTTCACAAGCAGTATTAGACTATGCACCTCAGTTAGTATCAATGGGTATGGATTTATTGGTTTCATTAGCGAAAGGAATTGCAAATGCGATACCTACACTTATTGCAAAAGTACCGACAATCATATCAAATCTAGCAAATGCATTTAGTAATAGTGCAAGTACAATACTATTTAAAGGTATTGAAATCATTATTGAATTAGGTAAAGGGTTGATTCAAGCAATCCCAACATTAATTGCAAATATACCTCAGATTATTAAAGCTATATTTGATGTATGGAATGCAGTGAATTGGTGGAATCTAGGAAAATCATTGATTAGTGGTATTTCAAAAGGTATTACTAGTTTAGGTGGTAACTTAAAATCAACAGTAAATAAGATTTTTACAAATATAGAGGATTTTATA
>OGLM01002863.1_pt1 | contig 15058 bp, 14 predicted proteins | sample 1572531 | NCBI WGS metagenome assembly OGLM01 (sample SAMEA2581909, study PRJEB24529) | metagenome | biome: Human gut stool | place: China | collected 2011 | reverse complement strand
TATATACTTGGGCGTTAGGATAACGCTCCTTAATCAAATTTGTAAGATGGGTACCAATGAAGCCGGTACCACCAGTGATAATATAGTTCATAGATCCTATTTTTGTTCATCAATAGCAGCGAGCCAATAGTCCGTTAATCTCTTAGTTTCTGTTACGGCATCAAAACCTGATTTTATTAAATCATCTTCATGACCGCAACGAATAGGCATATTTTTATCAGTCTCTTCAATTATTATATCAGCCCATTTAGAAGCCGATTCTCTGAGACCAATAAAATGTCCTAAACTACATGCTGCAGCTTCTCTTGTAATGGCATCTGAAAAGAAAACTGGCAAACCAGCAGCTTGAGATTCCAATCCGACAACAGGTAATCCTTCATAGATACTTGGTAATAAGAAAGCATCAAAAGCATTATAAAACTGCTTTATGTCTTCTCTTCTACCCAGCCAACTCATTGACGAATCTAATCCATATGCATTAATTTTTGATTTCATTTCGTTCTCTAAGTTTCCTGCTCCGATAATAACAAAATGAGCACTAACCTTTTTCTTCTTGATTTCATTCATAATGTCTATCAAAAACAAAGGATTCTTTTGAGAAGCGAAACGACCAATAAAACCATATACAATCTTATCTGACCACCCAAACGACTTTCTAGTTTTATCTCTTAATGCCTGATTAAATGTATTAGCTTTTGCATCAATACAAGTCTTAAAGATTTCTATTTTCCCTTGTTGGTAAGCTTTCTTTCCAAACTGAAAAATACCACAATCTTTACCACAAGCAACATAATAGTTACAAAACAAATGCGAGAATTGCTTAAGAACTATCTTCATGATAGATTTCTTCAACTCCGCCTTGGAGGCCATTGATAAACTTTCACTAACTCTTACCTTTACTCCAGCCTTCTTTGCCACATACAAAGGAAACAAGTTCATAGTGTTGTTCATTGCATGAAAAACATCGTAATGATTTTCAGCAAACAACTTTTCCAAAGCCTTTATATGTTTACCTATTTGCTGGTAAGGAGGAATCACATGAAGTTTACCACCAAGTTGTTTCACCTCTTCAAATGGCAAGCTATTCGAATCGGAATCACAGACCAATTCAAATTGAACCTTCTCTGGATCCAAGTTTCTCAAATAAGCCATTGTAAGACTTTTCTGTCCACCAGAATCCATTTTGTTGACACTAATAAGTACTTTAATAGGATATATCATGCCACGAATCTCCTTTCTCCAGAAGCTACTGGCATGAGTGTTACTATGACACAATTATCACTGCTAACAGGGTTATAAATTACCCCCCCCATATTGGTTTCTATAAGTTTTTCCATATAATATTTTTCTAACTTTTCAGCTTCTGTCTTAGAATCAAAACCTGCATCAGCCACTTCCTTGGCATGACTTCTGCGCACAGGAATATTCTTCTCAACAACAGGGATGATCTTCTCTGCCCACGCTGCTGCACCATCTTCCAAGTTGATGAAATGTCCCAGTTCACAAGCACTAGCTTCTGGAGTTACAGCCGTTGAAAAGAACATAGGTAAACCGCAACTTTGGCTTTCTAATCCCACAACAGGCAATCCCTCATAGCGGGAAGGCAACAGGAAGGCATCAAAAGCATTATAGAACTGCTGGATATCCTCTCTTCTTCCAAGCCAGGACATAGCAGGTTCAATACCGGTTTCCTTGATACGCTCTTTCATCTTCTCCTCTAAAACACCGGCACCAATGATAACAAACTGGGCTTTTTTCTGACGCTTATAGATTTCACTCATCACATCTATCAGGAACAGAGGATTCTTCTGATGCTCAAATCTTCCGATAAAGCCATATACCACCTTATCTTCCCAACCAAACTTCTTGCGAGTCTCGTTACGAAGTTCTGGCTGATAAGAATTAAACTCAGTATTGATAGCCGTTTTGAAGATAGCAATCTTACCTTCATCAAATGCCTTCTTACCGAACTGGAAGATACCACAATCCTCTCCACATGCCATGTAATGGGTTGCATAGAGATGAGAAAGCGGACGAAGCATATACTTTACGTATGTTTTCCACTCACCAGGAGCTGCCATTGATAAAGACTCAGAGATACGAACCTTTACGCCAGCTTTCTTGGCTGCATACATAGGGAAGAAATTCATCATACTGTTGTAAGCATGAACCACATCATACTTTTCTTTCTTGAAGAGTTCATACAAGGCATCAGTATGTCCCTTGAGTTTTTTGAAAGATGGCACGATAAACACACGACCGCCCAATGCTTCAATCTCCTCCTGTGGAATAGCATTAGAGTCATCGTTGCATACGATATCCATCTGTACCTGGGTCTTATCTATATGGCGGAAGTACTCCATGATAAGATTCTTCTTACCGCCAGACAAGATAGGACCACCTATAACTGCTACTTTAATCATTGTGCCTAATAATTATAAAATCCTTTCTTAAGTAGAAAATGCTTAACTCTAGCAATAGGATCAAGCAAAATATATAAATGCAAACGTAGAAGAATCAAAACAACTTTACGGAAAATATCCATATTCTCCCAACTCGTTTTCTTTATAGACTCTTTAAACAGAGGCTCATCATTAATCACTTTTGAATAATGTGAAAGTTTTTGAGACAATGAGTTCGGATTCATCGGACTAAAATATGTATTCATGGCAATTGCCATCAACATATAAGTTGTTCTTTCATAAAAAGCTTTTATAAATTTATCTTTCATAACAAAGCCTTCTATATCTTCACGGATAACACGATAGCAATCTGCTAAGAATTTCGTATTATTTTCGTCAACCTTCTTCGAAATAGAATTAGGAACATATCTATAATGATAAAAACACCTATTTATATATAGAGCTTTATGAGCATAATAAAAAGCTCTCAAAGAAAATTCAACGCCCTCAGAGCCCTGTACCAAACGCTCATCATGATATATTCCATGCTTTTTGGCATAATCCATTCTGACTAGCTTACACACACCATCAGAAAGACCATACTTGTAAATAAGCGTTTTTACAGATAGTTGCTTACATTCATTTTCTTCATATAACGTAAAAGGTGCTGATTTATCAGACCATTTATCTATGGCTTTTCCGTCTAATTCTTCAATATATCTCCAATAGACAATATCAAGTCCTTGGTATTTAGAGATGAACTTTGACAAAACCTCACATGTATCAATGTCAAACCAATCATCACCATCCAAATATGTAATCCATTCTCCTGTTGCATGATGATAGCCAACATTTCTCGCCTGAACTAGCCCTTTATTGTCATGAATCGACTTAATACGACTATCCTTAGCAGCATATTCATCACAAATTTCAATGGTTCCATCAGTTCCACCTACAACTAATAACAATTCCCAATTCGAAAAGGTTTGATTCAATATAGACTCAACACATTGTCGAATATAAGGAGCAACATTATAACTTGGAACCACAATACTAATTAAAGGATTCTTTACCATTATACTAATTTTTTAATCAAAAATTTACACCACATAGGAATCATACTTTTAAGTTTTACCTTTAACGATGGGCTAAAACTTGCAGCAAATGTATTACTGAACCAATTTGGGGTGTTAATACCATCATAGATAAAATCTCTAATAGCTGCTTCACGTTTCGTTGGTTGCACCAAATTTCCATTATGTCTAGCCACTTTTTCAAATGTACTTTCTAAAGAATAAAACAAAGTAGAATACTTAGCCCATACAGTTAAGCCTTTCTGAGTATTTATCAAGATACAAGAAACACCTTTATTATTAAAGAATGAAGGATGCTCCTTTTCTATTCCCCAATAATCACCTATAGTTATATCGCCAGCACGTTGAGGATTACAATAATGACATTGAAAACAACACTCACGATATGTAAAACCTTCCAAGAAACGATAATAGTACGGGTCTATAGTACAAGATTTACGCTCGGACTTTTTACTGTACTTAAACATATAATCCAACCCCCATCCATATCGTTTATCACGAAAATCATAGTCAAGGATTGGTGACTTTTTTTTCTCCCCTAGCCAACTTATATACTTTTTAAACAAAAGCGGACTTGCAACACCATGACAAATCAAATCCATGGTGAAAAGATTCTCATAATCTTTTTTCAAGTACGCTTTCAATCCTGCTATTTGGCAACCAGTACCACTAAAAAGAACCTTTCGCCCATCTTTTAGGTACTGCTTTACCTCTGTAAACGTATGTCTAGTATCAGCCTGAACATATTTACTACTAAGAATAGGACTAAGTTCGTCTAAAGTAGAAGCACAAACATGATGAGCATTCCATTCTTTATCATACACAACACCAAATACGACACCTCCTTCGTTTATCCACGCTTTTGCTATACCAGCAAAAGCACCACCAGAAGCACTTCGGTAAAGCATTCCATCATCCTTTAGTCGAATTGCAAATACACTCTGTGAATATTTCGTATCTACAGGAGTATTCTGAGGACAACGAGCCACGCACAATCCACAATCCACACACTGTTCTTGGTTGATTGAAGAGGTCAAAAAACCTTCTTTGTCTTCAACCATCGAGATTGCATGATGTGCACACAATTGTTCACAAGTTCGACATCCTGTACATAAATCTGTTATTTTCTCCATTAACTTATTGCCGTTTTGAGAAATTCCCAACCTATTTTTCTTTGCTCTTCTAAAATCTTATTTACATCCGTAAAATCAACACCTGTATTATCGACATATGAAAAATCATCAAAATTCTTCAGATGTCTATCTTCCAGTCCTACTAATTTTAACAAACTTGCCAATCTACTACTATAGCTATTTGGATAAATGCAAATCATAGGAGTGTTCAAATTACAGGAGAACGCTGTAGCGTGGAACGAATCAGTAATTACGCAACCAGCATTAGCTATAAGACCAATAAAGTCTTCAACATTCGGAATGAGTTCAGCCTTACCACATCGTAAACCTTGATAGTGACGAATACAAAACCGGACCAACTTCCAGCCTTTTCTTTTGGCAAATTCCTTGGCGTATCTATCAAAATTCGGATTAGTATTCAACTGATAAATCAACACATACTTACCTTTTTCATATTTCGACTCATATGTATTATTCAGTACCGACATCCAATATTCCTTGTTAACTTGTAAAGTTGGATCCAAGACATGCGTTGCAGAAGGCAAGCCTAATTGCTTTTCAACTATATCCTTCGCACTTGCTTCTCTTACAGAAATATATTGATACCTTGAAAGCAAAGCCTTGGTTTCTTCTACTTCCCAATCATCAAGTTTATTCTTTCCAATACTTGCAGCATAAGAAATCTTCCTCACATAGTCTGGTACAAACTTCAAGAACAGCTCTGGTAAAATACCATTGTTCCATCCTGAATTCCAAGTCTGGTCACTTCCTGTACAATAGATATCACTTGTGATAAGAAAGTCTTTAAAATCTTCTATACAACAATATTCCTTCTCCTGCTGGTTTAGATGAGTCCTGATAAACTTTTTAAACACTATATCCTCCTTGATAAAAGAAGGTATCAAGATAAAAGGATAAATGATTTTAGCAAGAGTACCCTTCCCCTTGGTATAAGAAAAAGCCCTGTTCAAATAGGATCGATTGCCATTCTTGTCATAATTGATGAAATCAACTTCACAACCTAGCTGATTGAACACTTGCTGTGTAGCCAATGCTTGCAAAACTGAGCCATAGTTGCGAACGTTCTGCAAAGTAATCACAGTAACTTTCTTTCGCATAATAATTTAATTACTTAGAGTTTTTAAAGCATCTAAAATCTTTTCTGAACAACTTTTTATACTATAATTGTTCTTTATGAAACTCATTAGTTCTGGTTGCATTTTATGTTCACCTTTCAAACATTTCATAACAGCTTGTCCTATTTCATCCACACTCAATGGGTCAACCAAACAAGCTCTTCCGTCCCAATACTCTTTAGGTGCGCCAACATTTGTCAGAACAATCTCTGCACCATATCCAGCAGCTTCTAAAGCCACCATACCAACTCCTTCAGACAAACTAGGAAGAGCAAACACCTTTGCTCGCTTGTACCATTCTTTCAACTCATCATCACTAACAAGACCGATATAATGAATATTGTCATATCCTTCAATCTGGTCATGTAGCCAATCTTCTTCATTCTTTCCATTTAGAATTCCACCTAAATAAAGAGGGAATTTATATTTGATAGCAGCTTGTATTAATCGAGCAACATTTTTATTTGCAGCATATAATCTACTGGTATGGAAACAGAATTTTTCCTTTTGGGGCATTTCATCCAATGGTTGAAAACGAACTGACAATGGTATTTGGTAAATCTGTTCTTTTGGCACATCACAAGAATAAGATAGATACTCTGTTTCCTCCTTACTCCTTGTAAAAAAGACTTTAATGTTTCTCGTACCCAAATATAAGTCATGAAATCGAGAAGTCAAACCGAGATATTTTTGCGAGCCCCAATATTTTACCAAGAACTTATATAAGTATTTATTAACTGTAGGGTCAATGATTGGAGCCACTGCTAGTTTTTTGGTTCGCCAAGAAAGGTATTTCGTCCATAGTCGGAAAGACCCTCCAAATCCCATAATGATTATAGCATCATACGACTCCCAGTCTTGATTTTCCCAAGCATTTACGAGCACACCTTCATGCCCTAACATATTAAATCCATCACGCCACATCTCAGCCTGAATTTTCACACCTCCAGTTGGAGACAAAATTGGTGATGGGATTATTATACCGATTTTCATTGTAATCTATTCCTCCATTAAAAAACTATGATATTCCTTGTCACTTGCTAATGTAAAGAGTCTTATCAGCATAGCATATCGCTCTGCGCCCAAAACTCTCAATGCGAGTCTCAACATTGGCTTAACGACTTTGTCCTCCAACTTCTTACCTTTATTTTTCTCTTCCTTTGTATAAGAAGCAAAGCCATTCTGCTTGGTACTTGCCTTTAAAAGCAAATGACTATTCTTTAACTTTTTATAGAAAAGAGTGTTAATTTCAAAAGGATTAAACTCTACCTTATGCTCATTGAGATACACTCTGAACATTCTTCTCTGCAAAGGAGTAATTACTCCTCCATCAGAATAATGATTGAAACCATAGGTCATCTTGCTAAATCTATCATAACCATTCGCATAAACCCGCTCTCTGTATTCCTCAATAATTGGCTTAAACGAAGGATAGGTCGTTACATTGAACTGTGGATGACGACGGTTGATGACAGAGGTCTCAAATGGATCAAATCCAGAGAAATGGAAGAACAACAGCGGAAATTCATCTCCAGTTTTCTTTCTGCGAATCATGTACCCTTGCTTTTCATCGATGAAAAGCTCACGTTCATGCAGATTCCAAATAGCGACATTCATACCATGGTGAGATGACACACAAGTTGCCTGTGGGAAGAATGCAGGAATATAGTCCATCCACTTTTGATCGACAAAAAGCCCTTCAGAACTTTGCGAATAACATTTATTCTGTAAACGATTCTGCCACCACTTTGCAATTTCCTGACCTACTTTATCATTCTTTAAAGCACAAAAACCTAAGTTGTATATGCCTACCTTATTAAACGTCTCTTCTGATACCGCACCATCAAAATGCTCTTCAATATCACAATAATGAGGAGTCAGAACCACAGACTTATTATTTAAACATTCATATATATAATCCAAAGGACGAGTTACGTAAATATCTGGATCGAGATAGATAACCTTCTCATAACCCTCCTTAAACAGCTTACCAAAACAGAATGGTTTAATGGATGTGTTAAACTCTATAACATCATATTTGAATGCCATATTCACCCAATCAGGTATCCAACTTTTATCCAAAGCAACTACACCATCTACATCTTCCACTCCATCTATCTTGTCAGCCAAGAAGATAAAGAAATTCAAACTCGGATTATGCTTCAAGAACGATTCCCTCAAAGTCAATGCTTGCGCCAAATAATTTTTGGCGCATATTGTAAATGCACAATTCATATTATTATTTTTTATTTAGATTACAAAAATTTCACTCGTCTAGATTTTCTTTGGAACAATCCATCAAAAACGCCTGTAAATATGGCTTTTATTTTTTTTATTTTATCTTTTTCACCTAGCAATATCTTAATTGTCCAAGTTAGAAAAAAATCTTTAACTATTTTCCTCTTCAATTCTACTGGTAATGAATAATTGTGCCACAAAATAAGATAGTTTCTCATGACACCATATAAACGCATAGGGGAATAGTTTGTAACCTTAAATTTCTTGCCTAAAAACTTCCCATATCCACCTTCTCCATATTTCTGTACAATTTGGCTGTTACCAACAACAAAACATTGCAGATTATTTTTTTTTGCTTCCAATATCAACCAATCATCAATGGCATCAACAAAGAAATCCGTATTATATCCACCGATTTTATTCAAAAAACGAATAGGAATCACCGCTCCAGAATTTATTCCTCCAGAGTCTATACAAGTAAACGGTACACTGTTACCAGCCGTAGTTGACACGAAATACACAGAGTTAAACTGGGTTTTATTTTCATGGCTTTCTATTAGGCTGATATATGTTTCAAGTCCCCTCCATCGGGAATCCTGATCCATTGTCATCAAATAATCATAGCCATATTTTGAGGCATATATCCATGCCTCATTATACGCTTGGGAGAGACCTACGTTCCCGGCCCCCGCATTTTTTTTTCGGCTAATTATATAGCCTAAGAAATTATCCTTGCCGCAACCATCTGGGGTGTTGTCCCAAAGAAAGAAATCGTCAATATATTTAGACATATCTTCCAAAAGAGACTTTACGTTATCCCAGTTTGGTTTGAACAATATGATAGAACAGAGAATTTTCATGATTTTGCTTTTATTTTTCACCCAAGACCAGCATCCGAGAGATGTGAGTCTTAGATGACAATTTGCATATCAATATAGTTAGCATGCTCAAAACCAAAGCTATAAGCAATGCTACACAAACATCAACTATTACATAACCTGTAGATGATACAGACCATTCATTTTTATTCACTATATAATCTATAATAAAGACATGTATGAGATACATACCAAGAGTTTTGCTTCCCCAATAGCTGAACTTATTATACTCCTTAGAAATCAATTCTATAAGGATTATAACAGAAACAGCCATTACCACACCTTGTATATGGCGCAATATAAAAATATGAACATCGCCTAAACTCACAAGTTTGATAAAAGGGAAGAGATAGAAAGACTTATAAAAAAGTCCGTATAATACACTCCATAGAATTACCCCCCCACAACTCCGACAATCCTTGTAGTCAATGGGAGTCTGAAAAGTATATTAAGACCATCATACCTTCTTAAAATCAGTCCTATTGTAAAATAGGAAGTCATCTCCGAGAGGTTATTCCTTGTTACGAACAACATAGCTATATTAAGAATTATGGCTATTAGCCAAAATGTTTTTTTAATCTTCAATACGGCACAGCCTATCTCTATAAGAGCCGAAGCAAGTAGAATAGAGAACAAGCACTGTAAAAACCAGTAGCCATGCAGAAAGAACAGCTTGTCATGAGTCCAAGGCAACGACCATGCACTGACAAAAATGCAAGGTATCATAATTCTCATAAAATTCTTTTTGATATACAATCCCCATTCTCTTATCGTTTTATCTCGAAACAAAGAATGGTAGCAGGCATAACCTGAAAGAATCATAAACAATGGCATATTAAATGATTCTATAGCAGGTCCAACCTCTCCAAGGTTAGCAAACGAACCTACATGATAGATAATAACAAGTAGCATCGCCATCATCTTAGAATTATCAAGCCAAGAAAGCCTATGTTTCATATTTATTCCCATATCCATTTATATGTCATAAAATCGGAGTCCAAATAACTATTATGCGCCCTAACAATATATGCTAAAAATAACAAAGAAACGATTGGATACTTTGTCTTTTGATTAGGGAGGGCTCCAATAGCAGCTAATAAATAGAAAAAATTACAGAAACGGTCTATCAAATGCCCATCCAAGCCACCTAATAAATTATAAATAATCACACCTACAAAAAGGGCATTTTCAAAGAAACTGCATTTTTCTTCTTTTCTATTTAAATATAGTACATAACAACACAAAATGCTCATCGGCAAATAAACACGAAATCTATCAATTGCATTATCATAATCAGAACCGATATAACCAGTTAATCTATCCATTTCAGAAAAACCACCCAATAAAGAGGCAAACAAATTTCCTGCATAAGTTGCAAAAACATTAGTTAAAAACAAAGAAACGAATACTATAAATATCATCGTCTTTCGTTTTATATTTAGAAAATATATACCTACGAGCAATGGAATTATTAAGAATGAAGTTGAATGACATAATAAAGCTAAAACAAGAAAAACACCTGATATATACTTCCAGTTCTTATACTTTTCAAAAAACACTATCAATGCAATCAATATGAATCCTTGTGCCATTGCTTGCCTAATCGTTACAATATACAATAGCCACAAACCAGGAAGCAACATCATGGAAAGTAAACTACCAATTTTATCTTTCGAATAAAGCTTTATGGCCCAAATAACAGGGATCATATATAATATGGTAGTAAAGAAGACAAAAACAAAAGGTGTTTTAGGAAACAGTACCTTTAATAAGTTCATCCACACAAAAATCACAGGTTGCTGTTCCATAACTTCTGCATACCCCCAACCTGTGCCTAAATATGAATCAATATAGGTACACATATCTGGTCCCACATCATCACTTCTAAAAGCCATTAGGAATAACAAAAAGACTACAGCTATCCAAAAGAGCCGCTTGTTATTTGGGTGAAGTTTCTGAAAAAATCGAGCAATAAACAAAATTATCGCCCATACGTCATATATACACATTATACGTTTCTTTTTATAATATCTTTATAACATGCCAACAACTCTTGCTTAACATTATCAACAGAATGTCTTTTTCGAGCTTGGTCTATATTGTATTTGGAATAAGATTGCATTCTCGCTTTGTCTTCAAATAGTTCAACTATTGCATTAGCCATTTGCCATGGTTCATTAGCAGGAATAAGCAATCCACCCTTTTTATCTTCTACTAAAGTAGCTATTCCACCAACATGCGTTGAAATAATCGGCAAGCCTAACACCTGAGCTTCACAGATACTATTAGGACTATTCTCGATATAGGCCGTATGAACATAAATGGAACTATCAGTCAAGATATTGGCTAATTGCTCTGCAGAAACATATCCTAATATCTCAATATTACAATCCGAGAATTTCAAATGTTCTTTATTCTCTACCGCCTTTTTCATAAGAGGATCAAGTTGTCCAGCAACTTTCCACGTAAAATCTACTCCCAAATTTTTCAAAACATTCGCAGTCTTTAGCATCATGTCGATACCTTTCAAGAAAGAACTACAACCAACTGATATTATATTTATAACTTTGGATGTAGATAAACACCATTTTTTTGTAGATTCCAAGAAAACAGACCTTAAAGCTTCCTCCACGTGATAGTATTTTGCCATCGGACTCAGTGTTTTAACCAAAGCTCTATCCCATTCTGTACGTCCCATATAATTTGACACTGATTTCCAAATTTCAGTTTCCATATTCAAACGAGATAAATCCTTATAATAACTCCGATACAAACGCCATTGCTTACGTAGATCTAAACCTATAGCCTTACTAATAGTAAAACCGTTGTACTTGGGAGGATACAAGGAATTAAAGTACGAAATCCAACTACCCTGAATATGAATTACACAAGGTATTTTTGTATATTTCTGTATCATACCAAAAGGCCACTCATTTCCAAAAATATGTATTAAATCAGGTTTCACCTTATCAATTATCTTCAATTCCTCTGCTACAATATGGTTGCAATTTGGATTCCAAGAAAACTGATCTATTATTTTTTCCGTTAAAGAATATTTAAAATTCATCGGATAATACCAAACGCCATCAACACACTTGGCATCAGTATATTTATGACTTTCAAAAGCAATATGCAACTGGATTTCCGGACAACTCTTCACAATATTTTCTAAAGAGTCTTGCCAGCCACCACCTACTATACCAGAATGCTCATATCGTGAAGGCATTGTGGTTTCAAACCAAAGTATCTTAATCTTATTCATATATATATATATAAAAAATCTTTTTAATTATCAGCCAACAACATATTTAGCGAAACTATTCTTTTTAAGAAGAACAACTATATACCAACTCACCAAAGTTATGACAAAAAATTGCATAAGTGGATATAAAATATAGTGCTCAGACATCAAAGCATGAAAACAATCTATCCCATTCATCTCTTGGATTAGAATATGATGAACTATATAAATACCCATAGAGCATTTGTCAAGGCTTTTCATAGATGAAGATAGTGTAATCACAGAAAAGTTCCTCAAAAACAGGAAAACAGAACAACAAAATAATAGACCTAAGAATCTTAAAGTTTCATCACTTTTATTGATGCAAGCAATTGCTATCATTAGAAGCAACGAGCATATCATCACAGCACATTCATAATAACTTGACTTATTCTTTTTGAAGTTCATCGTTCCGAAAATCATACCAATTAAATAGAAAGGAAAGTATTGACAAAATTGCTTTATTGTTAATCCCCACATATTAACGGAAAATTTTCCTTGAAAGGTTATAACGAGACAACATATCAGCAACAAAAATATTCGCCATTTATAGTCTGTCCGCAAGACAAAATCAATATTGCGACCAAATAGATAACATTCGAAAATGGTCATCAAAAACCATAAATGAGCAATTCCATAAAACAGAGATTTTACAGGTATTTTTTGAACTACAACTATAATTATACCAACAATAAAGTATGGAAGCATGACACGTATGAACTTATCTTTAGTAAATTTCATAAGATTTCCATACCCCCCCCGAATTCGCTTATAGCCAAATAAGAATCCTGCTATGATAAAAAACAGAGGCAAATGGATATTACGCATGATTGCTATGAATACATCCCATAACGGTACTGAAAAATCTGCTGAATAAGCCGTATCATCCCAAACTCCATAAGCGCAAAGACAATGATAAAAAACAATCATAAGCATTGCGCTACATCTCAAAATACTAATATCATTAAATCTTTCGAGCATAATTTATAATTTTATCGATTACATATTTTCTTTCTGCTTTTGCTAATCCAACAAGGAAGATAGATATGCAAACAGTAAGTGCCATCAAGATGCATGCTGAAAGAATTAATAAAACTGACTTTCCGTAAATTATATGACTTATCCACCAGCAAACAAGCAAAGTTAATACAGTTGTCAAGACTACAGGCCGACATGCTTCATTCAAAAAACACTTAATTGAAAAATCTAAAATTTGCCTCAAATACACCAACCTAACTACCATTAATACAAAATAAACTATTCCCATCAATAAATAAGGAATATAGGAAGGAAAGTTAATTAAGAATAATAGATAGCTAACAGGGAACACAAATATAGAAATAGCTGTTTCTAGAGCTACATATTTCTTAAGTTTTCCTGTTGCTAATATTGCCACATAAAGCATCTCACCTAAAAGAGTAATAAGTGCAACAAACATACTCCACCTTACAAAGCATGGAGCATAAGAAGGATATGTCTTTAGCCAAATTTTCAAGAGTTCATCGGCTTCAAAGATAAATGGAATTGCAAAAATTAGCATCAAAAAATAACTATACTTAGTACTACTACATACAAGTTTCATCATATTTCCATAGTCCCCTGAAGAATAATATTTAATAATTTGTGGTTTAGCTGCAGTGGTAAAGTTAGCCACAAAACCTCGTATAACGGTATCAACCTGTAATGCTACACCACGAGCTGCATTTATAGCAACACCAAAAAACAAGTTCGAAAGAATATTTATACCTTGAGTGTTAAACATAAATGCCGAACATGTTATGGCATTAAGCCCCGCAAACTTTGCCATTTCCAAAAGTAAAGTCTTGTCCAAAATAAATTCATAATGACATTCGTCAAAATGCTTATGACAATAATGTCCATAAACATAACGAATAACAATGGACACTGCAAGCAACAAGAATCCATAAGTTATTAATTTATCTACAGGTGATATAAATAATATATAGGCAATAGTTAATTTCAATATAGCCTCTAATACACTTACGTATGCAAAAGCTTTCATCTTTTCGTGTGCTATAATAACAGCATTATAAGGTACACTTATCAATGATACGACAAAAGCCAAAATTGAAAATTGCAAAACCCAATTTGCTGCTACCATGCGGTCAGGAGGGATATTCATCTTGGCATTTAAAAACCAAACACCTCCTATTTCTGCTATAAGTATTACAATTACAGACATTAACAACTGGATGTTCACACCTGTGCAGAATATTATATGTAATCGGTTCGAATTTTCCTTTCCTAATTCAAATGTAAAATATCTACTAATCGCCTGAGATAATGTTGCCGTTAAAATTGAGAACATTGCAACGACACCACCTACCACATTATAAAGACCATAATCATCTACACCCAAAACATTAAGAACTACGCGGCTAGTATATAAGCCAACCACCATAGTAAGCAACGTACGAATGTATAAAGCTAATGTGTTTTTGGCTATTCTTTTATTATTTTCGGTAGTCTGCGACATATTAAGAAACTGCTAAATAGTTTATATTAATCATTTTTGTAGTTCACTAATACACTTTTTCAAACTATCCGCCCGATAAAAATAAACTTGTTCCACTATTCTTTTCCACCAACTGCATCTCATAACCGAATCTACGTTAGCACCTGCTACTAAAATGTACATAAACTATCCTTTTATCTATCTTTATACATATTATCGTAATACTTCTGGTAATCACCAGATGTTACATTGTCCATCCATTCCTGGTTCTCGAGATACCATTTTACGGTTTCTTCGATACCCTCCTCAAACTGGAGAGATGGCTCCCAGCCGAGTTCCTTCTGCAGCTTTCTAGAGTCAATAGCATAACGCATATCGTGACCCTTTCTGTCTGTTACATAAGTAATCAAATCCAAGTCAG
>OGLM01002860.1_pt1 | contig 15077 bp, 15 predicted proteins | sample 1572531 | NCBI WGS metagenome assembly OGLM01 (sample SAMEA2581909, study PRJEB24529) | metagenome | biome: Human gut stool | place: China | collected 2011 | reverse complement strand
CTTACGAGCAACAGCACCGCAAGCTGTCGGAGTTTACGGATTTTGTCAGACGCTACTTCCCGTATGTGGAGAAACTTATGCCTGTTATAAACTTTCTGCGTGAACGTTTGGGCTTTAATGACGGAATAATCAGAAGACTGTGCGAGTTCAAGGAGGTCGGAATAAAAGGTGAACTATATTCCCCCGAATTTAACCGAAGCTTTGATACCCGACATTCTGTCTGCTCCATCAGACAGGACGAAAGCGGTAAATTCGATTTCAAGATAGACGGGGTTTCACACGTGAGCTGGTTCAGAAAGAAGATGAATGAATTCAGAGAAGCTATCGGAATACCGAAGTCGAGACAGAACAGAGGTATTAAATTGTAAATCAAAATAAAGTCCATGATGGTTAATGACATATCACGGATTTTTTGTACTTTTGTAACTGGATTGGAACAACCTTTTCCGAAACATAAAAACGGAGTATTAATATAAATTTCAACGATATGGATAAAGCTGTTATTAAGGCCAAAAAAGTGGAATGTATTATTGGTCTATTTTTCTTGTTACCTCCTGTGTTAGGAGTATTTGCATTTGTTCTTCAACTCTTTGATGCTGATACTGATTTCTCTATGTTGCGAGATTTGTCGTCAAATTGGACTAATGATTACAGTTCAGAAGGGGGAGGTGGAATGTCCGCAGCTCCTATTTATTTAGGATTAATGGCTCTAGCTGGAGTTTATTTGATAAAAGATTCTTTCTATGCTCTTTTTGTGACAGATAAGCAGAATGAGAAATAATCTTACACCAAAAGTTGAAAAAGAGAACATAGTAGAGATAGCCTCGTAATCGAAACTTACGAGGTTATTTCTGTTATTGCTGGTAGAAAATAAATTATGGTTACTGATAGAAACATGGTTGAATAAATAATTGTGACCCAAAAGTCTGAATATGATATACTACGTTCCAATATGTATTGTAATAATACTAACCATACCAGTCAATGAGTTGTACCATAGTTTTTTTGCTGGAAGCAATTTGTATAATATTCCAAAAGTTGTATATTCATCAGAAAATAGGTAATCAAATATGGGCGTATTGTTTGATGCATTTAGTTATAGAGTAAACAAAACTCCTGACGGTTTCTATTATGATCGCTGGCATGGTCATGTGTTTCCTGAAATTTCTATGCCTGAAAAATTGTATTTCCTGGATAGGATTATTTCTGCACTTTTGACGCACGATAAACTTTTTATTAGAACAGATTCAATAGAGGAAATGATTGAGTGTATTGGATTTGATGCGTTCAGAATGCTTTATAATAGAGGTGAATTGGTGATTTTAGATAACTGGTGGGTGCCTGCATTTATGTATGGTGGTGATACTGTTTTATATATGAATATGCATGAAAAGCAATATCAAGATAAAATATGCTCTCGTCTATTAGAGCGCAAAGGGTTAGAGGAGTCACGTTTCACGAATTCAATTTTAAAGAAAGTGTGTAATACATCTGATTCCGATACATATGACTTTTGGGACAATACGTCACAAGAAAATATGTATGAAGATTTTTCTTTTAATAATAGGATTCGTGCTCTTTTGAATATTCAATCTGAAACCATCATGTCCATTTCAAATGAAGATGATTCTTGGTCGGCTGTAAGGCTCTGTTTATTTGAACGAAGTTTAGAGTGGTCTAGACAACTAAAGACAGATGAAATTTTGTTTGAAGAAGAAGCAAAACGATACTTGATTTACAAAAGTGACATTCATAACGATAGCATTATTCAATATTTTGATTTAATCCTTTATTCCAAGGGAATTCCGAACCTATCAATTTTATACTACAATGATGTTATTTCAATGAAAGACATTATTCGAGTTAGAGATAATATAGCCTTTGGTAAATTTACCTCTTGGCTAGAGAACCACAATTATAGTGTTCAGGAATTAGAATTAGCTTTATTGAATGGGCGTTCAAATAATAATCAGATTGAGAAATGGTTTAGGTGGGCAGTTGTTAGTAGTGCTTCTTTATTTTTACCTTCGGGATTAATTCCAACGCTCTCTGGAATTGGGCTAAGTTTCATAGAACAACTTTTGCCTCAATTTTCTGGACAAAAATTCCCCAGTCTGTATTTTGATTGTGTCCTATCGAAACAATTCAACGCTAAAAGTATGAATAGGCAATTGCAATCTAAGTTTGGATTTTGAGGTAATGTTTTCATATCCTTTTTTATTCCGATTTTTATTACTACTTTTGTCCTAAGACGAGTGATAATGAAAGCAAATCCCAGCAAAACGTTGCAAATGGCACTGTTGCCAAGTCATTACCTCAAAAATGGGTAATTCTCCCAAAGTCCTTTGTATAAGGCACTAACGAAAGTTTTCCAGAATTACGAAAAAAGTTTGCCGTAACGGTATATATATGCTTAAAACCGAATACGGACGACGTGTTTTTGCAGTCGTCCGTATTCGGTTTATGTCGGTTTAGGCTTTACGCCTCCACGGCAACGGGTTGCCGCAGCGTGGCGTGTTGCGAAGAGTATATGTTGAGGCCGAGACATTTTGCTATGTAGCTCACGGCCTTCTGGGCCTTTACCGAATTACCGGCGGCATCGAGCGGCGGCGCGAAGGCCGCTATGCCCATCACACCCGGTATGACACCCATTATTCCGCCGCCGACACCGCTCTTGGCGGGTATACCCGTCTGGAACATCCAGTCACCCGTGCGCTCGTAGAAGCCGACGGTAGACATGAGCGAGACGATGCGCGGGGCTATCTCCGCCGCGAAGACCTCGTCATGCGTGACGGGGTTGCGGCCGTCGGCGGCGATGGTTGCGGCCATGACGGCGAGTTGCGATGCCGTGATGCCTATGGAGCATTGGCGCGTATAGATGTCGAGCGAGAGGTCGGGATCGTCGTATATGCGTCCGTAGTTCTTCAGCAGCCACGCTATCGAGCGGTTGTTGAAGTTGGTGGCGCTCTCCGAACGGTATAGCTCGTCTATGACCTCGACGGCCGAGCCGCATAACGACTCTACGAATTCCTTTATGGCCAGCCATTTGGCGTCGCTGTTGCCCGTGGACGCTATCATCGAGCAGGCGGTGATGGCACCTGCATTTACGAGTGGCGTGGAGGGGTGGTCGTTCTCGAGCAGTATGGCTATGATCGAGTTGAAGGGCAGTCCCGTGGCGTCGGCTCCGATCTTTTTCATGACTGTTTGCGTGCCGTGCTGCTTCATGGCGAGGATCGCCGTCGGCACTTTCGACACCGACTCTATACCGAAGCGGTAACCCGTATCTCCGACCTCGATGCGCTCGCCGTCGGCCATGCATACCGATATGCCGAAGAGCGAGGGCGGAATATTCTTAAGATAGGGTATGTAGGAGGCGTTCTGCCCCTCCGTAGTCTTGGCATATTGCGTGTATGCCTCGTTTACGGCCGTAACGACGGCCGACTTGTCTATTTCATGTACCATGACCTAACGTTTTTCGGGGTTGTTGTTCTGTTTGCGCTGTGCGGCCGAAGGCGCAGCAGTCGGGGCCGAAGGCTGCGCAGCAGATGATTGTGAATTCGGATTCTGCGGCTGTGCAGGCTTTGACGTCTGCTCCCAGTGGAAGGACGCAAAATCGGCTGCGGCGTTGGCGTCACGCCATGAAGGCTTGCGCATGGCGTATATTATAAGAGGTATTGCCACCATGATGACACATCCGGCTACAAGTACACCGTACCATACGGTATGGCTTCCGGTTGCGATCTGCGAGGGAGGTATGAAGCTGAGCGAGAAGGCCAGCAGCGAGCCGGCGAAGCCGACGCCCGCGATGAGCCACATGAGGGCGTTGCCGCGGCCGAGTCGGAAGGGGCGTACGGCCCCCTTCATCTTGTAACGCAGGGCGATGGCTGCGGCGAACATCAACATGTACATTATGAGATACAGCAGTACGGTGAGCTGCGAGAGTATCTGATAGAACGACTGTACGGATGGCATCACGACGAAGAGCAGGCTGAGCAGCGTGACCAGACCGCCCTGTACGAGCAGGATGTTGCGCTGTACGCCGTTGTTGTTGCTCTTCTGGAAGAATGGTGGCAGATATCCCGCCTTGCCTACGGCGTAGATACCCTTCGACGGGCCGGCTACCCACGTAAGCACTCCGGCCAATACGCCCACCATGAGGGCATGGCTATGATGGGCGAAGCCCACGAGGCGTGCAGGTACTTGAAGTAGTTGTCGAATCCGATGAGGAGCGATTGTGTAAGGTTTATGTCCTTTGCCGGAATGATAAGTCCGAGCGAGAAGGTGCCCAGAACGAATATCGCTACGGTCATGAGCGAGCCCATGATGATGGCCTTGGGGTAGTTCTTGCCCGGATTGTTGACCTCCATGACGTGTATGCCCATCATCTCCATTCCGGCGTAGAAGAGGAATATGCCGCTGGCAAGTACCAGATTGTCGAGTTTGGTAAGGTCGGGCCAGAAACTCTGCGACATGTCCATATTGTTGTGTCCGCCCGTGGCGAGATATACGATGCCGAGGATTATGAGCAGCGCGGCGGGGATTATGGTTCCGATCATACCGCCCCATTTGCTGATCTTGCCGACCCAGCCGAGACCCTTGAGCGAGATGAATGTCGCGAGCCAATATATTGCCAGCACTACGGCCAGCGTGAAGACCTTGTTCGATGCGAGCGACATGTCGTGCGGCTGGTCGGTACCGATGAAGGCTATGGCCACGGCGCCGAATGTGAGCACGGTGGGATACCATATTGTCGATTCGATCCACTGCAGGAATATGGCCAGAAATCCTGTTCTGGGGCCGAAAGCCTCGCCCACCCAGCGGAAGACGCCGCCCTGCTTGTCGGAGAACATGGCGGCCAGCTCGGCGGCCACCAGCGCTGTGGGGATCAGGAAGACGACGGCTGCGAAGAGGTAGTAGAAGGCCGACGAGAGCCCATATACGGCCTCGGCGGGGAGCCCTCGCAGACTTACCACGGCCGTGACGTTCATTATGGCGAGCGTCATGACCGAGAGTTTGAATCCTGTGCTTGTTTTTGTACTCATGGTTTATAACTGTTTGTGATGGTATTTTGGCTGTGGTAAAACAATAACCGCACCAAACCGCCATGCAGACCACGGAACGGCCCGAACGGACGGTGACGAGTCGAAGCGTTTGCGACGCGGGCGGCAGTGCGAACCGAACCTGCATGCTCTCTGGTGCTTGTCGAATTGTTTGTCGAATTGTTTGTAGGCGAGATTGCGGCCATGAAGGAATGGATTTCCGAATATATGTCGTATATTTGTTTTTGTAAGATGATTATTGATTATTCGGATTATGAGAAGATTCGTAACGGCTGCGGCCATTGTCGTCGCGGCATTCCTGTACGGCTGTGGCGGGCATGGCGCCGGGCGCGGTACCGACGGCGGCGAACCAGATGCAGGTGCCAAGAGTAGGAACCGCGTATTTCAACCGGCTCCGGCTCCGTCGATGTTGGATCCCGAACAGCAGGCGGCGTATCTCAACGAGCACTATTGGGATAATTTCGATTTTGCCGACACTCTCTTCATTTCGGAGGCCGATACGCTGCAGATGATCACGGCATTGGCCGCATATACGCAGCAATTCGTCCCCGACTCGCTGGCGGCGGAGTCAATGTCGCGCCTTATGACCAAGGCATCGGTATCGAAACCCATGCTCGAATATTTTTTGATGCTCACGGAGTCGGTGCTGCACGATCCCAACTCGCCGCTGCGCGATGACGAACTCTATATACCCGTTCTGGAGACGGCGCTCGGCAGCGGCCTTCTGGATGAATATGAGAGAATGCCGTACGAGTACGATCTCAACATGGCGCGCCAGAACCGTGTGGGCCGCAAGGCGAACGATTTTCGCTATACGCTCGCCTCTGATCGGTCGGGACGCATGTATGACATACGGGCCGACTACCTGCTGTTATTCATAAGCAACCCGGGGTGCCCCATGTGCCGTGACGTGCGTTCGCAGATCGAGGCTTCGCCCATGTTGAACGAACTAATCGAGCGGGGAACGCTGAAGGTGCTGGTTATATATCCCGACATGGACCTGACGTTGTGGCGTGAACATCTGGACGACTATCCACCGGCGTGGATCAACGCCTACGACTACGGCGGCGCCATTACCAAGGAGCGCCTGTATGATCTGCGGGCCATCCCGTCACTCTATCTGCTCGATGCCGAAAAGCGGGTTATGGTAAAGGATTGCGTCGATGTCGCATATATAGAGGAAGTCATATCGTCGGCCGAAACAAAATAAGTTTCGCTTATGGCACAATAAAAAAATATGATGGCCGTTTTTTGTTGTGTGAATTGAAAAAATAGTACTTTTGTATCGACAAGCACAAACTAACAGTAAACAAACTAAATAATTAAAATTATGGCTAAGAAATTTCGTTGTACGGTTTGCGGATACATCTACGAGGGCGATGAGGCTCCCGAGCAGTGCCCGCTTTGCAAGGCAAGCAAAGATAAGTTCGTTGAGGTTGTAGAGCAGGAGGGTGACCTGACGTTCGTTACCGAGCACAAGCTCGGCGACGGCAAGGGTTCGAGCGAGGAGCTCTGGAAGGGCTTGAACGACCACTTCATGGGCGAGTGCTCGGAGGTAGGTATGTATCTGGCCATGAGCCGTCAGGCAGATCGTGAGGGTTATCCCGAGATCGCCGAGGCCTTCAAGCGCTACGCTTTCGAGGAGGCGGAACACGCCTCAAAGTTCGCCGAGCTTATCGGTGAGGTCGTTTGGGATACCAAGACCAACCTCTACAAGCGTATGAACGCCGAGAGCGGAGCTTGCGAGGACAAGATGCGTCTGGCCCGCATGGCCAAGGAGCAGAATCTCGATGCCGTACACGACACGGTACACGAGATGGCAAAGGACGAGGCACGCCACGGTGCCGGCTTCCAAGGCCTCTACAAGCGTTACTTCGGCAAATAGCAGTACGCAAGCCGACTAAAGCAACGCCGCACACGGTAAGTGTGCGGCGTTTTTTTGTATGTTCGACTGCGGAGTGTCGTTATGAAATGTTTTAGAGGAGATGGTATTGTAGTATGAGTGTGACGGCGGATACGGATAAAAAACGGCCCCGAAATATCGGGGCCTTCGCGCGGTGCGGTTCATTTCAGCAGATCGCTCAAAAACGTATTCACCACATTGCTCGCATAACGATATCCCTTACGGACAGTCTCGGCGACTTCATAGACGGTTTCGATGCGTCGACGGAGATACTCTATCGACTGCCGTACGCCTACCGCATAGACTATAAAGGCCACGAGGGCGAAAAATCCGCCCATGATTGCGGCGGCTGCGGCCGTGGAACCGATCATGTCGGCGAGCCACGATACTGCGGCGGTGATGAACAGCACGATCGCCGCCGTTGCGGTGACGGCGAAGAAGAGGATCGAGGCCGCTATGCGGCGGCTCTCCGTTTTGAGCTCATCCATCGTGTCGGACGTTTAGAGTTTGTCGACCGCTTCGTCGCAACGGCAACGCGCTTTCTCGATCTCGTTGTCCATGTAGTCGCGGATCTTGTTGCGCAATTCGGGTCCCGACTGCGGCGTTACGAGCATCGTCACGACCGATCCGAGCAACATACCTCCTAACATGGAGACAAGACAGCAAATTCCTCTGTTTTTCATAACCTGAAGTTTTAAGATTCACCCTGTAGAGTTGCAAAATTCGGGCCATGTGAATACATTTGCAGGGGCGGCGTATCGCACGGCCGCCCGCAAGTAAGTGCAATATGGACAAGCAGAGATCTGTAAGCGTGTCGTTTACCGGCCACCGAAGCTATCGTGACGAGGGCCGCCGTCAGTTGGACGACGTGCTGCAAATGTTATATAAGGAGGGATACCGGCGTTTCCTTACGGGTATGGCGTGGGGATTCGATCTCGCGGCCGCACGTGCCGTCATAGACTTTCAACAGAGCCATGACGATGTGCAGTTGGTGGCCGTGGAGCCTTTTGCGGGTTTCAGGGATCTCTTCGAGGACGATTTGGCCGCCGAATATGACGAGGTGCTGGCCGCTTGCAGTGAGCACGTTACGGTGTGCGATACACATACGGTTATGAGCTACCGCCTGCGCAACGACTATCTCGTAGACCATGCGGCCGTGGTGGTGGCATGGTATGACGGCGGGCGCGAGGGCGGAACGGCATATACGGTAAAACGGGCGCGCCGTAGCGGCGTGCCCGTAATAAATCTGCGTCCGTCGGAGCAGTTGAGCCTGCCCGGACTTTGACTTTGATCATGCGCGCTTCGGCGGCGCGTTACGACTGTGACTCTTCGGCCGGCATGTCGAAGGGCAGCGGCACCTCTAACTCCTGCTCGAGACTGGCGGCACGCACCGCAAGGGGTTCCGCGAGATCATGTCGTCCGCGCTGCTCGTAGAATGCCTCGAGCATACGCAGCGACTTGGCCAGCGCTCGTATGTGGTTGCATCGTTCGTATCGGTTCTCGCACAACTCCTCCGATATCTTCACAGCCTCCTTGTAGTGGGCTTCGGCCGCGTCGGGGTTGCCCAATCTTGAAAAATATAGGTTGCCCAGACTGCGGTGGCATTGTGCCGTTGCGGGGCGGTAGCGGTATATGTCCTCGTCGTCGAAGCGTGTGCGCAGCTCCAATGCCTCGAGATATGCTGCCTCGGCATCCTTGTCACGGTGCATGTCTACATAGAGGTTTCCGAGGTGCCACAGCTGCAGGGCCACATTCTCCAGATATACCTCTTCGTTCTGGGCGGCACGCGCCCGTTCGGCTTCGAGCTGCAGGAGCATCATTCGCTCCGAATCCTCCAGACGTCCGAGCTGGTTGTATATGAACGTCAGGGCCTCGATGGCCGAAATACGCAGGGCGTCCACATCGCTGCGGCGTCCCGTATATCTGTCGCATGCGTCTATGGCGGCCAGAAGCTGCTCTTCGGCCGTTACGTCGTCCTGATCGTCGAACCAGCAGTCGCTGGCCAGATCGTATCGCAACGACGCGATCTTGGGCAGATAGGTGTTCGGGCGAGTGGCTGCGGCTGCCACGCAATGCTCGATCTGCTCGAACTTGTCGTGGAAGAGACGGCGGTGTCTTTGTTGCTTGTCGTTTTTCATGGCATCGGTAATTTGAGGGCCTTGCCTTGTGAGACAACGAAGCCGCAAAAACCAATCTTCGGACGGCTTTTGCGGCTTACGTTAACGGTTTGTGGTGACTACCAGTTGAGAATCTTCTTGAAATCGTAAGCCTCGGGATTGGGAACGTAGGCCTTGGCAGCCTCGTAATCCGCGGGGGTGATGTAGTTCATGATGTTGTTGATCACCTGCTGAATCTTGTCCGAGTTGATGTCGACCAGACGGGGCGGAATCTTGCCCGTGGCGGGATCCTGAAGATCCTTCAGGTAGAGGGGCGAAACATAACCCTCCTGACTGATGTATACCATGCATCCGGTCTTGCCCTCCGAGAAGAGCTTGTAGACACCCATACCCAGCTCCGAGCAATATACCAGATCGTATGCGATGGGGGTCTGGCAGCGAACCTCGTAACCGATCTCTACGGGACGGGTCTTGACCTTGATCTTGAGCTCCTTGAGCTTGTTCTCAAGCATCTCGTTGAAGATGTGTGCCTTCGATACCTTGCCCAACTCGGGGTGTCCGTGCTCGTCGTAGGTGAAGTGTACGCCCGACTTCTTGATCTCCTCGTTGCTCAGGGCGTGGAATACACCCTCCGAGATCATTGCAACGCCATACTCGACGCCCATGATCTTACGCTTGATGATCGACGATACGACCATGTTGACGATCTTCTCGACGGTGATTTCGGTCTTGTTGAACATTTCGGGGATGACGATCATGGGGTAGTGGCAGGCCGAACCGATACCGAATGCGAGGTGGCCGGCCGAACGGCCCATGGCGGCAACGACGAACCAGTTTGCCGAGGTGCGGGCGTCGTTGTAGACGGCGCGGCCGATGACGGTGCCGCCCTCCTTTGCCGACTGATAACCGAATGTCGGGGTGCCGGCGGGCAGGGGCAGGTCGTTGTCTATGGTCTTGGGTACGTGGATGTTTGCGATGGGGTAGTGCTTGGCCTCAAGGAACTTGGCGATACGGTTGGCCGTAGAGGCGGTATCGTCGCCGCCGACGGTTACAAGCAGCTTGACGTTGTTCTGCTGGAAGAACGCAAGGTTGAAATTCTCCTCGAAATCCTTGTCCGTAGGCTTGAAACGGCTCATCGTCAGGTACGATCCGCCCTGATTGAAGATGTAGTCGGCCTTGAAGAAGTCGAGATCCTCGTGACGGGGATTGGGGTTGAAAAGACCCGAATAACCGTAATGCAGACCGATTACGCGATAACCTTTTGCAAGGAATGTCTTGGCGACGCTGGCGACGACGGTATTCATGCCCGGTGCCGGACCTCCGCCCGTGAGAATTGCAATAGCCTCTTTCATGGTGTATTGTTTTTTATGTGAATTAATAGACGTTAATATCTGTGCAAAAATACAAAAAATAACTTTATACGGTATTCGTACAGCCTTTTTTTGACGGCGAATGTTGTGCGGCGGTGCGGCTGCGGACCCCGATTGCGGAAAATATGCTGTTTTCCTGCTGTCCGGAGCCCGAAATGCGGGATTTCATTTGGCTTTGCGCTCGGCTTTACATATCTTTGCGTATGTTCGTGGCGGGAGAGTCATTTTGCGCGCGGCGGACGAACGACAACCCGAATTTACCGTTTTACCTTAACTATAAGATTCATTATGAAGAGATTTTTACTGGCCTTAACGCTCGTTGCGTGTATGGGTGCCGTAACGGCTTGCGGCGGAGGTGCCGCCCAGAAGAAGAGTGTCGGGATTCAGCTCTATTCGCTGCATCAGGATATGGGTAATGTCGAGGCGTCGCTGCAGCGTCTTGCCGACATAGGATATACGAGTGTGGAGACGCTCAACGGCAACGGCGACCCGAACTGTTTCGGCATGTCGCCCGCCGATTTCAAGGCCCTGTGCGACAAGGTGGGGTTGACGATAACCTCGACCCACGCCTCGATACAGAACGACCCCGCAAACGAGGAGGCCGTAATGGAGCGTTGGCGTGTGCTGTTCGATGCCCTGCGTACGATGGGTGCCAAGTACTGCATCATGCCGGGCTATGCCTTCGGTTCGACGCTGGAGGAGATTGCCGCCAGCTGCGACTACTGCAACCGTGTGGGCAAACTCGCCACCGAATATGGCCTGAAGCTCGGATATCACAACCATGCGGGAGATTTCGTGCAGGTCGAGGGGCAAACCGTTCTGGATTATGTTCTGGCGCATACCGATCCCGAACTGTTCCTGCTGGAGCTCGACGTGGCCAATATGGGCGGGGCCGACCCGATGTACTATCTGACGCAGTATCCCGACCGTGTACGCCTCCTGCATGTCAAGGACGAGCGTGTTCTCGGCCGCAGCGGCAAGATCGATTTCGAGGCTATATTCAATAAGTATTATGCCAACGGTTACAGTGACTACTATGTCGAGTTCGAGCTGCCGTTCACGATCGGTGAGGATGCCGCCGAGAACGAGCGCAATCTTGCGGAGCTGTGGCAGGGGCTGGCCGAGTGTTACGACTATCTGCAGGCGGCGCCTTTCGTGAAGTAGCTGCCGGTACGGAACGTAATATCATCCCCGTGGATTGCCTCCGCGGGGATTTATTGTATCGGGCGGGGTGTATGGGTTAGACATGTGTCGGGAAGATATGTTGCAGCCGATGGCGTGGCTAACGCCGTATTCCGGAATGATCCGATATGAAAGGTGGTACGGAGAGCATAAAAATGCAAAAGTTGGCCTTTATGCGGCCTTCTGGCAATACTTGTTGCGATATAATTTTGTCTTGAAAGAATAATTTTCTACTTTTGTGTATATTAATCGATTTGACATCTAACCCGGATAGAAAAAGACTCAACTTTTATAATTTTAAGCCTATGAAAAAAATTATCTCTTTGGCTACGGTCTGTCTGGCCGTTGCCGCGATGGTCGGCTTTACGGGATGCAAGCCCGCAAAGAAGCAGATCGGACTGCAGCTCTATTCCGTAGCGCAGGACATGTCTAACGTGGAGGCTTCGATCCAGAAGGTGGCCGAGGCCGGATATAATGTAGTGGAGACGCTGGGCGGCGACCCGGGATGCTTCGGCATGGATCCCGCATCGTTCAAGGCTCTGTGCGACACGTATGGTATCTCGATCATCTCGACCCATGCCGCAATAGGTCTGGATCCCAACGACGAGGAGGGTACGATGAACAAGTGGCGCAAGCTCTTCGAGGCACTGAACGTCATGGGCGCCAAGTATTGCGTGATCCCGGGTTACGGTCTTGGCAGCAATCTGCAGGAGCTGCAGGGCGTGTGCGACTACTTCAACAAGGTGGGCAAGCTGGCCAAGGAGTACGGTCTGCTGCTGGGTTACCACAACCACTCGCACGAGTATAAGGAGATGGAGGGACAGGTCATTTGGGAGTATATGGTGGAACACACCGATCCCGAGTGCGTATTCTTCCAGATGGATGTATATTGGACGACCATGGGCGGCAAGAACCCCGTGGACTATCTGAAGAAGTATCCCGACCGCATCAAGATGCTGCACATAAAGGATGATATGGTCATCGGCGACAGCGGCAAGGTTGACTTCGAGGCTATTTTCAACCAGTTCTACGCCAACGGTTACAAGGATTTCGTCGTGGAGCAGGAGATGCCGCGCGGACCCGAGGGTGAGACCGACGAGGCACGCTTTGCCCGTATGTGGGACGGCGTAACCAAGAGCGCCGCCTATCTTGAGGCCGCTCCCTTCGTGAAGTAACCCGAAATACCGTTATGTTAAACAAGACACCCGCTTCAAGGCGGGTGTCTTTGTTTTTTGTACTTATTGTTGGGCCTACGTTTGCCATTAACCGTCTGAGAACAATACGTTACAGACGGGGCGGACGGTAATCGGGTGGCACGGATAATTCGGTTGTGATTAGTTGGAGATGGTTTGAGAGGCTTTTAAAGGGTGTTTGGGAGGTGTTTGGATGTACTTGGGATGATCACGACAGAAAGCCGGAAGCAGTTTGTGGAATTTCTTTAGATATAGGGGAATACAATGAATAAATAAAAATCAATCGGGCCCGCAGACTTGTTTGGTCTCATGCGGGCCCAATTGATTTCAGACAGGCTGTTTGCGCGTTAGAAGCGGAACGATATGTAGACACGCATTGCGCTGGTCTTATACTTGATTTTCAAGGCGTCCGTACCCTCGTATTCGGCGATCATGTCCTTATACTTGGCAGAGCCGGTGCGGCCTTCGACACCTATACCGATGAACTTGTACGATATTTCACCGCCGTAAGAGAATAGCGGGGTGAATCCCTGATAGAACTCCTCGCTGAGGATGAGCATCGAATACGACGGCACGAAGCGGAAGTAGGCGAGGATCTTGAGATGCGATACGGGATTGATCGAGATCGAGGGGCCTATGTGCAGACCTACATCTATGTGGTGCAATCCGAGATCTATATCCTCTTCATCTTCGTAGCCGAGATCATAGTTGTTGTCGCTTTCGTCGGTGTAACCGAAATCGTTGTCCGAGTAGTTGTAGTCGCCGATGAGATCCTTGTACTGAGCGTAGTTTATCTCGGAACCGAAGTCTATGGCGAACTTCAGAATGTTGGCTATCGGTTTCTTGTGCAGGTAGATGTTTCGGCCGCTCGAGAACGATGCGCCGAACTTGCTCTCAAAGGCGTTGCCGAATTCGGGCGAGAGAGACTGCTTGATATATCCGAGGTTGATATACTTCTTGCGATCCCACGGGCCCTTCTTGGCCTTAGTCTCTTTATTGTCGCTCTTGGCGGCCGGAGCATACGCGGGAATCTCAGCCGAAATATTGCCTTTGGCGGCGGTGTCGCCGTTACCGGCAACAAGGGGAGATACGGCTACGATTGCAGCCGCGAGAAGGAGTAAAGTTTTCTTCATATAATATTCGGTTTGGGGTTATTCGTTCACTTTTACGTATGTGCTGAGCTCGTAATAGTCGTTGTAGCCGTTCTCGTCGGTACCCTTGTCGTCGAGTTCGAGGACGAGTTTGGTGTCGGTGATTTCGACGATGTTGGTGTATTTGGTGAAGTCGCCGCTGAAGGCTACGCCGCCGAGCTGCCGTCCGTTGAAGGTGTAGTTAAGCACCGCAGGCAGAGTAAGGTCTTCGGGGTCGCCCAATTCGAGAATCGTGATTTTGTTGTTGCGGTCAAGGCGGAACTTGATCCACATCTCGTTCGATATGTCGTTTATATCCTCGTTGAAGTCGTCTTTCCACTTGTATTGGCCTGTATCGGGGTCGATAAGATAGTCGTGGCCTTCGACGTGGGTGCTGACCCAAGTGCCTTGCAGCATCTCATAAACGGTGGCGGCTTCGCTCTTCTCCTCCTTGCACGAAGAGAGCGACAACACGGTGATTACGGCTGCTGCCGCCATGAAGATGAAGCCCTTGTGCAGGGCGGCTGACAGAATGTAAAATTTCTTCATACGCAGTTAGAGTGGTTCCCGACCCCGAGGGATCCGTAATGGATGATTGAGACGAAGTGCAGGGTCGCCATGTTCGTCGCCGAAAGGTGTATGTGGAGATTACGTTCGGTATACGGCCGCTTGTCGGAAAGTATTGCCTTGCCAAGACCTTTGTCCGGTGTAAGAATCCCCTCCATTCCTGATTTCGGTTGAGCATGCAGCTTCGTGTAAAACAAAAAATGTATGGCACAGAATAATAATGCTATGCCATTGAGTATATCTGTATGCGTTTCCTCTATTAAAATCAGTGACAAATATACGAATTTATACGTAACGTAGGAGCGCCCGAAAGAATTTATTTTGGCCTTGATTTCGACATCGTGGCATTGCGCGAAACGTATGTGAATATGTCCGAAAAGGGATTTTTTTACGCTTTGAGACGGAATATTGGCGGCTTATTGGTATCTTTGACTTCGTCTTAGATAGGATGCGCCTCGGCATAGTCAAATTCTGAAAAACTTTGTTTTTCGATTTGTCTCTGCTCTCGGCTTTCACTATCTTTGATTTTATCTTAGACAGGAGGCGCCTCGGCAT
>OGLM01002858.1_pt1 | contig 15087 bp, 7 predicted proteins | sample 1572531 | NCBI WGS metagenome assembly OGLM01 (sample SAMEA2581909, study PRJEB24529) | metagenome | biome: Human gut stool | place: China | collected 2011 | reverse complement strand
CTTAAAATCCTGCGGGACTTATACTCCCATACGGGTTCGATTCCCGTTGCCGGCATCTATTTATGGCTGTACAAGAATGAATGGTTTCTTGTACAGCCTTTTTTGTGTGCAGGGATGGGAAAGAGGATGATTTTATAAGTACAATGCAGGATAGGAGAGGTATCAAACAGAGAACAATATAATAAAAAAATATGATTCCAGTAATAACAATACCAGAAATAAACACGGGTATTGTTATTTTTTTGCTTATAGGAGAAAATCTAAAAAACCTAAAATTTGTGAAAAATTACAATGCGTCTAATATATAAGAAAAATGTCGGAAGCCAGTAAATGCGATGGTTGCAAGGTTTGCGTACAAGAGGCAAAAAAGAGTTTAATTGCTTTTAGAAAGATAACAATATTGATATTGTGAAAAATGCACAAAATAAACGCCGTATATATGCAGAAAGAGCGACATAGTTACCAATAAAATAAATTGACTGGGGAGGGCATTTGTGTTAATCTTATAAAAGATTTCGGGAAAAGTGCGTGTTTCCCGTGCAACAATGAGATATCGTAGAAAATACGGTGTTTTAGAAACAAGGAGGCAATTTATGAAAAAGAACAGAAAGCGGATTGTGGCGGCGTTCATGACGGTTCTCATGGCGTTGACATTAGTCCCAACATGGCTGTTGGGTGGCGTGTTTACTACTACAGCTAAGGCGGATGGAACGCCCGAGAAATATGAGTTCAATGCAGCAGATATTGATACTGCAAAGGACAAAGAAGCTATAGCTGATGGTGCTACATTTGGTACCAAAGGATATTTCACTGCATATCAGGGAAAAGAGTCTAAAATGACAAAAAGAACTAATAAATCAACTGATACAAACTGCAAGTGTAAGTCATTTGAAACAGGTGCTGCTAAGACATCAACAGACATAAGTGGTATGAAATTTACTGTTACGGGAACTGCTGATGTTACATTAAAACTTGCAAGTACGAGTAGTAGTAATACATCAGTATTTGTTTTGCTCAATGAAAAAAATGAAATAATAGCAGATTCAACTGGGGGAAAAGAGGTTTCTATCGCAGGTACAAAAGGGGTAGATGTTAAATATTCGGTTCCAGCAGGAGAATATAGATTAGCCGCAGGAAATGACAAAAGAGGTGTTAGAATCTATTCTATAGTTGTAGAAGAAACTCCAGCAGGTCCTGTTACAGGTGCTAAACCAACAGTTAAGCCTGATTCATTAAAGGCTAACTACAATACAGAGACAGGAAAGATAGACTTATCATGGGATGCAGCAGTAGAAGGTTCAGGAGATTCTGTTTACCAGATATTTGTTGGTGATAAGAAGGTTGATTCTGTAAAGTGTACAGAGAAGACATATTCATATACTCCTGATAAGTCAGGCAAGTATACATTTACAGTAAAGGGTGCTCTTGGAGCAGATGTTGAAGAAACAGGAGCATCAGCAGAGGTGACTGTTACAGTTCCATTGGCAGAACCAACAGTTAAAGCTACAAGAGTGCCAACAGATGGTACTAAGATTAATGTTGAGGCATCAGGCAGTGCAGAGGCAGAAAAGTACGAAGTTTCTGTATATGATGCAGACAAGAAGCTTGTAAAGACTGTAGAAGCAGAAGCTAAAGACGGTAAGGCAACAACAACAGTTGAGGGTCTTAAAGAAGGATATAAGTATTATGTTTCAGCTACAGCTGTAAGAGGAGAAGAGAAGAAAGAATCTGACGCTGAGAAGATGGCAAGCGTAATGCCATATGCTGAAAAGGATACATCACAGGCAATACCTGGAATGACAGTTATTAATACTAATGATGCAGATAATTCTAAGACAGTAAGTCTTACAATAGTAAGAGAAAATGGAACTATAAAAGCAGGTCAGACAAGCGGAAAGAGTTCTAAGATTGAAAAGACAGGCATTAAGTATGGAAGTTTAATAGCAGCTCCGGCTACTACAAAGGACTTCACATTTTCTGCAACTATTAAGGTTACAGGCGCTGAAAGAGGAACATCTACATCAAAGCAGCAGGGTGTGTACTTAGGTGCATTTGCAGATACAAAGCAGGGAACTAAGGACATTATTTCAGCTGAACTTGGTACAGATGGAAAAGCATATTCAGCTTATATTGGAATCAAGAAAGATGGCGATTTCGACAGAGATGGCGGAGTGGATGCTAAACTTGATACAGAGTATAAGGTTACAATCACAAGAACAGGCAGTGTATATACATATTCAGTAAAAAATAAAAATGATGATGTTGTAATGCAGGAGTCTGTAACAGCAACAGCAGATGCGTTAAAGGAAGGCGGAGCAGCTATTCCAGCAATTGCACTTGTTGGTGCGACAGCTACTATAACAAACATTAAGCTTACGGTAGATGGAAAGGCTGCAGTAGATGCAGCAAACTTTACTGGATCATTTAATCCATTCGTTGATAACTGGGCAATTGTTGATGCTCCGGTTTTATCAGATGTAACAACAGAAGATAATAAGAAAGATGGAAAGATTACTATCAAAGTTGATGAAGAAATCAGCCCAGTAGGAGCAGCAGAAGTATCAGTAGATATGATTGATGCCGAGGGTAAAGTTGTTGATACAAAGGTAGCCTCTTCTACAGGAGCAAGTGTTACTTTTGAACCAAAGGCAAGTGGTGATTATTCATTTAAGGCATATGCAACAAGACCAACAGAGACAACTAAGAAAGAGTCAAAGCCAATAACAGTTAAGGGATTTGTTCTTCCAATCAAAGCTCCTGTTGTTAATGCAAGAACAGCTACAGACAGTAAAGTTGAAGTTTACTGGGATGCAGTTCCAGAAGCTAATACATATAAAGTTGAATATAAGAAGAATGGTGATGAAAGCTTTGCAGTATTGACAGAAGGAACAACAGCTCTTTCAGCTATGACACCTTCACTTACAGCAGGCGAAACTTATATCTTTAAGGTTACAGCAACAAGAACATCAGATGGACAGTCAAAGACATCTAATGATGTAATATTTACAGTAGCAGATCATGAGCAGTTCGTATGGAAATTCTCTGCATTTGGTCAGGGCGTAACAATTAATGAAGATAAGCTTAACGATAAGAAGAAATCAAATAATGGTTACTCAGGAAGCGTTAATACAGGTGATGGTTCTGTTAATGTATGGTCAGTTGGAAGCAAGGGTAAGTTAGTACCAGCTTCAACAGATGGTGTTGCTTTCTATTATGCAACAATACCTGCAAATAAGAACTTTACACTTACAGCTACAGCTAATGTTAATTCTTGGACATATACTAATGGTCAGGAAGGTTTTGGTCTTATGGCTGCAGATGCTGTAGGAACTAATGGAGATTCATCAGTATTCTGGAATAACTCATACATGGCTTCAGCTACAAAGGTTGAGTATTACAGCAGTGTTGATGAAGAAACAGGTGTGGCTTCAGTGAGCAAGACATCAGGAGACAAGATTTCTATGAAGCTTGGTATTGGCTCACAGGAAAAGATTGGCGTAACAAACGACAATATTGATAAATTAAAAGATAACGATACTGATACAGTAACTAATGAATTTAAGACATCAATGTCAACTCTTGATACATCTAAGTTAGGTAGCGAGGCAGGAACATATAATCTTATTGGTAACTATACTAATACAGATTCAACATTTGTAGGTACAACAGTTGAGAATCCAATTACAACTATTAAACTTACTATTCAGAAGAATAACACAGGTTATTTTGTAAGTTACACAGATGCAAATGGAAATACAACAACTAAGAAATATTATGATACAGAAGCACTTAGTAAGCTCGATGCAGATAATGTATATGTTGGTATGTTTGCATCAAGAACTTGTGATGTAACATATACTGATATTTCACTTACAACTATTGATCCAGCAGATGATGCTCCAGCAGAAGAAAGACCAGTTGAGTACAAAGATGTAGTATTAAGCGTGTCTTCAGCTTCAACAGCAAGTTCAGAAGATTATAAGCTTAAGGGTATGTCTAATGTAGATGGTCATGTAGTAGTAACAAAGGGTGAGGAAGTTGTTGGCGAAGGTGATGTTAAGGCATCAGAAGCATTCGCATTTGATACAAAGCTTAAGGTTGGTGATAACAAGTTTGTTGTTACACTTACTCCAGATGAGAACTTCAAGTTTGGTGATTACGAACTTCCAACATCATATGATCCGGTAGAAGTATCTAAGACAGTAACATATGCATACTTCACAGGTGATTTGATTTATGTAAGTGCTGAGGCAACTGCAGCAGTTGATGAAGCTAAGGCTAATGAGACTTATTCATCAAAGGCACAGATTAACTCAGGCAAGGGAACAAAGGGCAACCCAATTGATATCTACAATGCAGTTGCTTATGCAAAGGCAGGACAGAAGATTCTCCTTCTTGCAGGTGACTATAAGGTAGCTAATAACTTATTAATTCCATTTGGAATTGATGGTACAAGCGAGAAGCCAATCTACATGATGCCAGAACAGGCAGGAACAAGAGTAGTTCTTGACTTCGCGGGTACAACAGGAGAAGGTATAACACTTTGCGGTAACTACTGGTATATCCAGAACATAGATGTAACAAATTCAGCTAATGGTAAGGATGGTATCCATGTAGCAGGAAGTTACAATGTATTAGATTCAGTTAATACATACAACAATGGTAACACAGGTATTCAGATTAGTAGATTTTCAAATGTTCAGGCTAAGTCAGACTGGCCAGCATACAACACAATTAAGAATTGTACATCACATAACAATGCAGATGCAGGTTATGAGGATGCAGATGGATTCGCAGCTAAGTTAACAATTGGTAAGGGCAATGTATTCGTTGGATGTATTGCACATAACAATGCAGATGACGGATGGGATTTATTTGCCAAGGTTGAAACAGGAAATATTCCTTCAGTTGTAATCATGAATTGCGTAGCTTATGCTAACGGATATCTTGAGGATGGAACAGATGCCGGAAACGGAAACGGATTCAAGATGGGTGGTTCAAGCCTTGCAGGTGGACATGTACTTCTTAATTCAGTAGCATTTGAGAATAAGGCTAAGGGTATTGATAGTAACTCTTGCCCTGATAATGTAGTAGTAAGCTCAACATCTTACAACAATAACAACTACAATATAGCATTATATACTAACGATGCTAAGAATACAGATTACACAGCATATGGTGCTCTTTCTTACAGAAATAAGTACCAGAGTGTCTCAGATAGTCTTAAGGCTAAGGGAACACAGGATGCAGCTAAGTTATATCAGGCAACTGATTACTACTGGAAAGCAGCATCGGGTGATGCTAATGAAGCAAGCACAGCATTAACAGACAGCAGCTTTGTTTCAGTTAATACTAATTCAGTAAATGTTGATACAGCAACAGCATTAACAGAGACTGCAACATTACTTGCTGATACAGCTTCAGCAATCAAGTATACAGCAGAGCCTGTAACAAGAAATGCAGATGGAACAATCAACATGAACGGACTTATGATGCTCACAGCTGAAACAAGAGCAGCATTAGGTGCAGGTGTTGGTGCTGACGCACTTGATAAGGCTCCACAGCTTACAGCAGAGTCAAAGCAGATTCTTATTAATGCATTAGGCGAGGAAGAGTTCAACAGAATCGCAAGCTTATCATTTGCTTCACCAGTTCTTTCAAGAGAAGGTAATGAAGGAACACTTACAAAGGATTCAAGCAATATGGCATTAATGATGATATTACTTATGGCATCTGTAGCAGCTGCAGCTGGTGTAGTAGTATTTGAAAAGAAGAGAAGAATGGCTAGATAATTCTTTGAAAGTGTTAATACAGCAGAATGAAAACTAAATAATCTATAGTATTAAATTCCTGAGGAGTATATAATATATACGACTCAGGAATTTTTTTAGGGGATTATATTATTATGAAGAGACGGATAATAAGTGCAGGATTTGTGTTAATAATAACTGCGTGCATGTGGATAAGCATGACCACTTTTGCAGCAGATGTGGATATTAAAGCAGAGAGTGAAGACAAGGGGTATGTGTATTGCGAGAGTGGAGAGCAGGCACTTGCCAAAGTGAATGAGTATCTTGATGATGTATGCTGGGATGACAGGACGGGGATATATGTTGTTTATCCGGGAAATGATGTGTCAGGAAGTGTTACGGTTAATAATAATCACAGCATTGCGGATTCTTATGCGGATTTTATATTTGATGTACAGGTAAGTAATGAGAAGATAACGCTGCAAGGAGCTGGGTATAATCTTTTGAATGTGAAGAGATGTGCTTATGAGACACATTCATATGGTCTTACAAGGGAGCAGGCACTGGAGGCAGACGCAGTTGCAGATGAGGTAGTGAACAAATGCAATACAGAAAGTACTTTGGACAAAATAAGCTATATATATAATTATTTGTGTGAAAATGTGGTTTATGACAGTGCATATGAATTTGGCAGCATATATGATGCGCTGGTCGGCGGAAAAACTGTGTGCTCCGGTTATGCTGCCGCATTCCAGGTGATGATGGAAAAGCTGGGGATACCCTGTAAAATTATGGCGGGAAATGTTAATGGAACAGCACATGCGTGGAATGCAGTAAATGTATCTGGTAAATGGTATTATGTTGATGCAACATTTGCAAATACGATGGGCATGCGCGCTGATTATCTGTTATTCGGAAGTGACAGACGCGCTGACGTGTATGGAATTGGTGTTGTCGTCGGAGATTATGATAGTGGTGATGAGACAGTTGGAGAAGAAGTCACAGGGGATATAGATGATAATGACAATGAATCCGATAAGAACAGGCTGTGGTATGTGGCTGTCATTGCGGCGGGAGTGCTGGCTGCTGGCGCTGCGGCTGGATGGGGAGTTTTGAGGAAGAGGAATAAAATGTGAAAAAATAGACGGAAATATTATTTATTTTCCCCCAATATGATGATATAGTAAGAAAAAACGAATGTAACAATTAACTGTAGACAAAGAATAAAATGAGGTACTGAATATGAAAAGAAAAAAATCATTGGTGTTTTTGTTAAGCACAGCGTTTTCAATTAGCGCGATGGTGGGTGCATCGCATACGGCGTATGCTGATATCAATACGAATACAGGAAATTATTATGCTGGGCAAACAGGCGGCTATATAGCAGGAAATCTGGATAATAATACTCCAATATATGAGCCTGAATATGTTACATATGCCGATTCATTGATTCCGGCAAAATATCCGGATAATATGGATGAATTTAAGGTAAAATATCCGGCTTTGAGAGATCAGGGAAGTTATGGAGCATGTTGGGCTTTTTCATCTATAGGACTTGCGGAATTTGATCTTATTAATGATAAGACAAAAGATTCAAAAGTTGATTTAAGTGAGTTACAACTGGCATATTTTACATACAATTCAGTTCTTGATCCATTAGGTGGAACAGAAGGGGATTATACAAAATATCATTCAGAGAATACAAATACCAGCTATCTCAATGCAGGAGGAAACTATCAGTGGGCTATGAAGCGATTCAGCCAGTGGGTAGGAACTGTTAATGAAAATGATGTACCATATGACAATGCGCTGGATTCTATTTCTTATGGACTGGATGATAAATATGCATATGGTTATGATGTCGCCCATCTTCAGAATGCATTTGAAATAGATATAAAAAGTCAGACACAGGATGTAAAGCAGCAGATAATAGAACATGGTGCTGTAGGTGTTTCTTATACACATAAGAATGCTGGTGTTAATTATATTAATAAGTCATATTATGATACATCAGATACAGTTATAGGATATGGTGACGGCGGACATGCAGTAATGGTAGTTGGATGGGATGATAACTATTCTAAGGATAATTTTACATCTACTAATTCGGCAGGAGAGACAGTTAAGCCTTCGAATAATGGTGCATGGCTTGTTAGAAACAGCTGGGGAGAAAGTACATCATATTATAACCAGTTAGATTATTTTTGGATGTCATATGAGACATACTCTTTAAATACAACCGCATGGGTATTTGATTTTTCAGCAAATGATGGATTTGATAATAATTACCAGATTGATGGCGGTCTGGAAAATCAGGTTGATTATTATTATGATAATGTTGCAAATGTATTTACAGTAGGTAGTAAAGAGGGTGTTAAGTCAGAAACATTAAAGTCGGTATCATTGTTGTTTTCTCAGACGGCAAATGTTGGATATACAATAGATATATATACTGATATGACAGACAGTTTAAATCCATTAAGTGGAACAAGAACATCAGGGGCAAATGGAGTGACATCATATGCAGGTTATTACACAATTCCTCTTGATAACGAGGTGGAATTAAAACCGGGAAGTACATTTGCAGTAGTTGTCAAGACTGACAAAAAAGCAATAGAATATGAATATACATGGTCAACCCAGCAGGACATAAATAGTAGTAATTCATCTGTTATATGGGAAAGAGAAGTAAGTAAAAATTTTGATGGAAACCAAAGAAGCCTTTATTATTCATACGGAAAGTTTGGGGTATCACCTTGGAATAACTATTGTATAAAGGCGTTCACATCAGATAATTACTATAAGAGTGATGCTGAGGAAGTTGAAATTGCAAAGACGGTAATAGAGAATGCACTTAAAGATGTGGAAGCTGATAATGAATTAACTGATACAGATATACAAAGAATTATAGATGAGGCATTAAGCAAAGCTGGAATATTAGAAATAAAGACTAAAGTAACAGATTTTAAAAAGGCAGAAGCAACAATAGAGAAAGCAGGAAGTATAGATGCAAGTATAGCAGTTACTTATGGTAGTGCAGCAGATACAGTTGTATATAGTACAGTAATAAAACAGTTACCAAAACCTGCACCAGAACCTGTTAAGAGAAATGGTCTGTGTAAGGCAGATGATGGAAATTATTACTATTATGTAAATGATGTGATTGATACAAGTTTTACAGACATAATACCATTTGAAGATGAGTGGGTTTATGTAGAGAATGGAAAATTAAACTTTGATTACACAGGAATCAGAGAAAATATGAATGGCTGGTGGAGAATAGAGAATGGAAAGGTAAACTTTAACTTCACAGGCTTGGCAAATAATGAGAATGGAAGATTCTATATAGAAAATGGACGGGTAAACTTTAACTATACAGACATAATACCGGATGGAAATGACTGGGTATATGTACAGGATAGTAAAGTAATGTACGACTATACAGGAATCAGAGAAAATATGAATGGCTGGTGGAGAATAGAGAATGGACGGGTAAACTTTAACTTCACAGGCATAGCAAGTAATGAAAATGGAGAATTTTATATAGTTAATGGAAAAGTAGATTTTGGCTACAATGGAAGTTATATAAAAGATGGAATTTCATACATGGTTTTAAATGGAAAAGTTGTATATAAATATTGAGAAGGTTATGCAAATGTGATACAATTGACTTCAATCGGTGACATAAATTGTGATGATTGCACAAATCACTGGATGAAGGGAGTATACATTTATGAAAAGGTTTTTCAGGAAAGGGGTTGGCGTTATTGCTTCAATTGCATTGGCTGTTGGAACAATAACATCAATGGTAACGCCTGGTATTGTAGCATCAGGCGCGTCACTTACAGACAACAATTTCAGTAGTGTGGGAGGATTTAACGAAAGTATTTATGCACAGATTACTGGAATTAAGGATGCAGATGTTACAGGTGTATCATATACAGGAACATCATCAGGAACACTTACAGGACAGGATCTAGAGTATCTTGTAAGAGATAAAAATAATGGAGTACGCGTTGATATTCCAGGGGTTACTCCGGGTACATATACTCTTACAGTTACAACTAAGAATGGTACTATTACTAAGAGTGGAATTACAGTAGATGCACAGGATCGTTCAGGATATGCACATTTTAATTATACAGATGGTGTTGGTGCATATAATGATGACGGTACATTGAAGAACAATGCGATAGTACTTTATGTAACAGATGAGAATAAGAATGATGTAACTCTAACATATGGAGGAGTTACCGTTAAAGGAATTGGTAATATACTTAATTCAGTTGGTAAGGCTTGCGGAGAGGCTGGACATGAAACTGATTGTAAGAAAGTCTCAGATGGTAAAACCTATTATGCTAAGGGAAATACTAATCAGGGAATAATTGAGAAACTTGCTGAAGCAGGAATTCCATTAGATATAAGATTTATAGGAACAGTAAGTGATAGTGGCTTATATAAGAGCGGTACATTTGATTTAAAGTCAAATAGCGGACTTATAGATGGACTTACTGCTTATGATTCAAATGACTTTGGTGGATCAGATGGTGACAACGGCCATATGGCAAGAATAAAATCTGGCAAAGATATTACTCTTGAAGGTATTGGAACAGATGCAGTTATTGATGGATGGGGATTCCATTATATGTCAGAGAGTGCTAAACCAGATTTAGGAAAGAGTTTTGAAGTTCGTAACCTTACATTTATTAATACACCAGAAGATGCTATTGGTATGGAAGGTGTACAGGAAAAGGCAAATGTTTCATCAGATCTTTCAGCAAGTGTAGAGCGTTGCTGGATACATAATAATGAGTTCTATTGTCCGGATGTTTCAAGCCCGGCAGAATCAGATAAGAGTGAGGGTGATGGTTCAGTAGACTTTAAGCGAGGTCAGTATTTTACATGTAGTTATAATTATTTTGAAGGATGCCATAAGACTAATCTGGTAGGTTCATCAGATGCAAGTCTTCAGTTTAATCTTACATATCATCATAATTACTGGAAACTGTGTAAGGCAAGAGGACCATTAACACGTAATGCAAATGTCCATATGTATAACAACATATTTGAGGGACAGACAGATTATGCTATGAATGTAAGAGTTAATGCTTATATATTCTCAGAATATAATCTGTTCTATATGAGCAAGAACCCACAGAGAGATGATACAGATGCAGGTGTAATCAAGAGTTATAACGATTCATTCTCAAGCTGTATCGGTTCAATGGATGGCGTTAAAGTTACAGATAAGTCACAGACTGTAGATAATAAATGCCGGTTTGCAGCAAGAAATATTGATTACAGCAAGTTTGATACAGATAGTAATCTTTCATATATTCCAACAGGAGATTATCAGCTGCAGACAAGCATAACAGAAGCAAGAAAAGTTATAGAATCTAAGACAGGAGTTCTTAATGAAAATCCTGTTGCAGCATCAGTTGTTACAATGTCACAGATTTCGTATCTTCCAAGTGGAGTTACTCCTGAAAATATTACATCATTACCAACAACATTAACACCAGGAAAAGTATCTAAGACAGTGTATGCATTTACAGTTGGTGGAACAGTTGATGTAACAATTAATTATGCAAGTGATGCACTCTCAGATACAGGAGTGCTTGTTAATGAAGCAGGAGAAAGTTTCCTTATAGCAAGTGGAACTGCAGTTAATCTTCCAGCAGGAACATATATGATTCAGCCATATAACGTTCAGGCTGGAGATGGCAAGAAAATGCAGAATCCTACATTTAAGACAGTAACAATTAACTCTATTGAAATAAGAGCAAATGATCCAAATGCACATTATCATGATTTTAAACTGGTAAGTACAACAGATGCAACTTGTGATAAAGAAGGAAGTAAAATATATAAGTGTTCATGTGGAGAAAAGAAGATTGAGATAATTGCAAAGACAGCACACAAATATGGTGAATGGGTAATTGAAAAAGAAGCAACAGAGACAGAAACTGGTATAAAGATCCGTACATGTACAGTGTGCAATAACAAAGAGACACAGACAATACCTGTCAAGGGAACTGTTGATCCGACACCAACTCCAACACCAGGAGGAACATATTCATATAACTTTACAAGTCCGGAAACAGGCAGTGATATCTATAAGATAAAGGGAAATACATCTACTAGTAAAGGATCTGTACAATATGCAGGATTAACTCTTACTACATGCTTGAAAATGGAAGGCTCAACAAGTGTTGATTTTACAGCACCTTCAGATGGAACACTTACATTAGTGTTCGGAGCTAATGGTTCGGCTGTCTCAGGTAAGAAAGTAAAAGTTAATGAAACAGTATATACGTGTGATTCAGATGGTATAGTCACTGTTCCTGTGAAAGCAGGAAGCGTGTCAATAACAAAGGGTGATGCAATATTCTTGTTCTATATGAACTATGAACCAGATAGTACGACACCGGATCCAACACCAGATCCAGACCCAACGCCAGATCCTACACCTACTCCGGAAGTAAAGAATGGCTTACAGAAAGCTGATGATGGTAATTATTACTATTATGTAGACGGCAAGGTTGATACAAGCTTTACAGATATAATATCTGATGGAGATGATTGGGTTTATGTAGAGAATGGAAAATTAAACTTTGATTACACAGGAATCAGAGAAAATATGAATGGCTGGTGGAGAATAGAGAATGGAAAGGTAAACTTTAACTTCACAGGCTTGGCAAATAATGAGAATGGAAGATTCTATATAGAAAATGGACGGGTAAACTTTAACTATACAGACATAATACCGGATGGAAATGACTGGGTATATGTACAGGATAGTAAAGTAATGTACGACTATACAGGAATCAGAGAAAATATGAATGGCTGGTGGAGAATAGAGAATGGAAAAGTAAACTTTAACTTCACAGGCATAGCAAGTAATGAGAATGGAGAGTTTTACATTAAAAACGGTCGTGTAGACTTTGGATATTCAGGATTATATAGACAATGGAATACTACATATATAATTGTGAATGGTAAAGTTGTAGGAAAATAAAGAAACTTAAATTAACTGCGCATGGAATATACCTATGCGCAGTTTTTGAATGTATTGACAACATACATTAGATGAGATAACATTAATCAGATATATTGATAATACGAGAGAGAGATACTATGAATAAAGATATTAAAATTATTATTGCGGCACATAAAAAGTATGATATGCCAAGTGACAAGATGTATATCCCTGTTCAGGTAGGTTCAGAGGGAAAGAAAGATATTGGTTATCAGAGGGATAATATAGGTGAGAATATTTCAGCAAAGAACCCTATGTATTGTGAATTAACTGGTTTGTATTGGGCATGGAAGAACCTTGATGCTGATTATATAGGTTTGGCACATTACAGAAGACACTTCAAGGGAAAGAATAAATCTGCAAATATAATGGATAATGTTCTTTCTTATAAAGAAGCATCGGATTTATTAGACAAGCATGACATACTTGTCACAAAGAAAAGAAATTATATAATTGAAACTCTGTATAGTCATTATGCACACACACATCATGTTGAAACACTTGATTGTACAAGAGATGTAATAAAGGACATTTATCCAGACTATCTTGATTCTTTTGATAAAACTATGAAGAAAACACATATGCATGCATTTAATATGTTTGTTATGAAAAAGGAACTGTTAAATGATTATTGCGACTGGTTATTTAATATTTTATTTGAAGTTGAAAAAAGATTGAAAGATAAAACATATGATGCATTTCAGGCCAGATATCCAGGTCGTTTGAGTGAAATGCTGTTAGATGTATGGATTAATAAGAATGAATTAGGTTATAAAGAAGTGCCTTTCATGTATACAGAAAAAATTGACAGAGTTAAGAAAGTTAAGTCCTTCTTAAAGGCTAAGTTCTTAAAACAAAAATATAATGGTAGTTTTTAAAAATAACTTTTGATAAAAGGGGCAAAGTATGTGCATTAAAGTATTAGTGTTTGGAATGACAGACAATCCGGGTGGAATGGAAAGCTGTGTAATGAATTATTACCGTAATATTGATAACAAACAGGTTCATTTTGATTTTTTGTGTAATTGGGAGCACATGGTATATGAAGATGAGGTTAAGTCAAATGGGTCGGTTGTATACACTATTCCACAGAAAAGCAGTGATTTCAAAGCATACAAGAAGGCTATGCATGATTTCTTCAGCCAGCATGCAAAAGATTATGATGTGTTATGGTATAATACATGTACATTAGCTAATATCGACTACCTTATGTATGCTAAAAAATATGGAATAAAGAAAAGAATAATCCATGCACATAACTCAGGAAATGAGACATCTAAATTAAGAGGAATACTTCATTATATTAATAAAACAAGATTAAAAAAATATGCAACTGATTATTGGAGCTGTTCAATGTCAGCTTCTAATTATTTTTATAATAATAAGATTATAATGTCACATAGGCATCATGTTATAAATAATGCGATACAGGTTAAACAGTATGCCTATAATGAGCATGTCAGAAATGATATGAGAGAAGAACTTGGACTTAAGGACAAATATGTGATTGGACATGTCGGTAGATTTCAATATCAGAAAAATCATGAATTCCTTATTGATATTTTTAATGAATATTTAAAATTGGATTCGGATGCATTTTTAATGCTAGTAGGACAGGGGGAGAACGAGGGCGTCATCAGAGACAAGGTTAAAGAGCTTGGCATACAAGATAATGTGATGTTTATGGGAGTTCGTTCAGATGTCCATAAGCTTATGCAGGTTATGGATGTATTTTTACTGCCATCAAGATTTGAAGGACTTCCATTAGTGTTAGTGGAGGCACAGGCGGCAGGATTAAAATGCTTTACATCAAAAGATGTAGTTTCGGATGAATGTAATGTAACCCAAAGCGTCAGATTTATTTCATTAGATAGTGGTGCGAAGGTCTGGGCAGATAATATTTTATCGTTTAAGGAAGATACTGAATTCATATCAAGAGATGATTATGCATATAAAGTAACTCAAGCAGGATTTGATATTAATGCGGAAACAGATAAAATAAAAAAGTATTTAAATGAATAGTGAAAAGGACAAATATGGGAAATAAATATTATATAAATATTAAAATGAAAGAAAATAATAATGCAGGATCTAAGGCTGTTAATGATTGCAATAATATATTAAAACAATGTGGAATAGAACCATATACATTAAACATAAAAGGAGAGGGCTTACTAGGAAAAATTAATAAAGTATTTGAATTTGAAAAATTAAAGAAAATACCAGAGAATAGCGTTTTAATTTAGAAAAATCTTTGCTTCGGTCTCTGTCGGTTTGCAGTTCACTCTAAAATATCGC
>OGLM01002856.1_pt1 | contig 15093 bp, 12 predicted proteins | sample 1572531 | NCBI WGS metagenome assembly OGLM01 (sample SAMEA2581909, study PRJEB24529) | metagenome | biome: Human gut stool | place: China | collected 2011 | reverse complement strand
CTTTTGCAGTTTATGTAAAAAAAACAACCATTTATGCCATTTTTCATTTTATAAATAAAATCCATGCTACCATTATGCTAACAAAAAATAATAGCAGCATGGGTTTTATTTTTTTATTGTTGTGATCCAGATAACACACATTTTTGTATTAATAACACAACAAATAAAATCCGTGAGCACCAAAAGAACAGGAGAACGAAAAATGAGCTTAAAATATGGGGAAATCATAAAACAGATGTCTCTGGAAGAAAAAGCACTGATGATGTCCGGTAAAAATACATGGGAGACTGTAGATTTTGAGAAGTACGGGATCCCATCCATGGCAATGTCCGACGGACCTCACGGATTAAGACGTCAGGCCGGTGCAGGAGACCACCTTGGATTAAATGCCAGCCTTCCGGCAACCTGTTTCCCGACCGCAGCTACGATCGCAAACAGCTGGGATGAAAAATTGGGGGAGGAGATCGGTACTGCACTTGCAGAGGAAGCGGTGACCATGGATGTCAATGTCATCTTAGGACCGGGACTCAACATTAAGAGAAGCCCGCTCTGTGGACGTAACTTTGAGTATTTTTCCGAAGATCCGTATCATGCAGGAAAAATGGCAGCCGCTTATGTAAAAGGTATCCAGAGCAAGGGAATCTCAGCATGTCCAAAGCATTTTGCGGCAAACAGCCAGGAACTCCGTCGTATGGCAAGCGACTCTGTTGTCGATGAGCGTACATTCCGGGAAATCTATACCACCGGATTTGAAATCGCAGTCAAAGAGGGAAAATCCAAATCCATCATGTCTTCTTATAATGAAGTAAACGGTGTCTATGCAAATGAGAATCGTCATATGTTACAGGAAATCTTAGTCGATGAGTGGGGATTTGACGGCTATGTCGTATCCGACTGGGGTGGAAGCAACGACCATGCACTCGGCGTTATGAACGGAAGCCACCTTGAGATGCCGGGAACCGGAAAATCAGGCATGCGTGATATTGTCCGTGCGGTAAAAGACGGCACATTACCGGAAGAAGTATTAGATCAGCGTCTGGATGAACTGTTAAATGTTGTTTTTGCAACCCATCAGGCAACAGTTGATGGAAAAGGCAAAAAATTTGATGTTGAAGGACACCATGCATTAGCAAGAAAAGCAGCCGAAGAAAGTGTTGTTTTACTGAAAAACAGTAATAATATCCTGCCATTAAAACCGGGAACAAAAGTAGCCGTGATCGGTGATTTTGCAAAGACTCCGCGTTATCAGGGCGCAGGTTCTTCCCTTGTAAATCCGACCAGACAGCCGGAATCCATCTTAGATGTGATCGCAGACAGCGGACTTGTAATGACCGCTTATGAGCAGGGATATATCCGCAACCGTAAACCGAATGCAGCACTTGCAAAATCAGCAGTGGAAGCAGCAAAGAATGCAGACGTTGTTCTTGTTTTTGCAGGATTGGATGAGATCAGCGAGTCCGAGGGACTTGACCGTATCCATATGCATATGCCGCAGGCACAGAATGAACTGATCGATGCGATCACAGCCGTGAATACCAATGTGGTTGTTGTTCTCTCAGCAGGATCTTCTATTGAAATGCCGTGGTTTGACTATGTAAAAGGTATCGTTCACGGATATTTAGGTGGTCAGGCAGGCGCATCTGCAATGATGAATGTCCTCACCGGAAAGGTATGCCCATCCGGAAAATTAAATGAGACTTATCCACTTCACTATGAAGATACTCCTGCATTCCACTACTATCCAAGCAAGGAGCGCAGCAGCGAGTACCGCGAGGCTCTCTATGTGGGATATCGTTATTATACAACGGTCGGCAAAAAAGTCCGTTTCCCATTTGGTTATGGATTGAGTTATACAACTTTTGCATACAGCAATCTCTCCGTTGACAAAGACGGCGTGACCTTCACGATCAAAAACACCGGAGATGTGGAAGGAACAGAAATTGCGCAGCTTTATGTCGGAAAACAGTCCGAGACGATTTTCCGTCCGGTCCGTGAGTTAAAAGGTTTTGCGAGAGTGACATTAGCTCCTGGCGAGGAAAAATCCGTGCATATTGCATTTGATGACAAGACCTTCCGCTTCTATGACACAAGAACGGATACATGGGAAGTAGAATCCGGTAATTATCAGATCATGGTAGGAACGGATGCAGATACCATGGTATTAGAAGGCAGCTTGGAAATTGCCGGAACTGTGGCAGACGGTGGTTACAGCAAAGAGATTTTACCTGAGTATTTCAGCGGTAAGATTGAAAATGTAGATGATATTGAATACAGAGAACTTTATGGAAGAGAGATCCCGGATGGAAGCTGGAGCGGTGAGATCCGGATGAATGATGCAGTTTGCCAGCTCTACTACGGAAAGGGAATCTTAGGAAAACTGCTCTATGGAGTGCTCCGCATTTTGTTAAAGATCAGCGAGTGGCAGGGTAAACCGAACTTAAATGTTCTGTTCAACTACAATATGCCAATCCGTGGATATGCAAAAATGACAGGTGGTTTTGTCACAATGGAGATGGCGAGAGCCTTAACAGAGATGGCAAATGGACACCGGATCAAAGGAACGGCACATCTGATCAAAGCGGCAGTGAAGAGAGATTAATGTAGAGGAACAAAAAATAAATTTTACACAAAACACACGTAAGGTGGCTATGGATTTTACATAGCTGCCTTATTTTTTTATGTATGGAAACAAATAAGATAAAAGTAAAATTGGAAGCGCCGATGGTGCAGGCGCGGTATCAGTATGCAATTGATGTGATGTTAACAAGACTTCGCATGATTGATGCAGATCTGACCGAGAAAAATGAACGCCCATTAATCAGAAATTTGTGTAGCAGAATTAAAACTGCCGAGAGCATTGTGAAAAAGCTGGAAAGAAAGGAACGTGAAGTCACTTTCGAAACAGCAGTCAATACTTTAAATGATATTGCCGGAGTCCGTGTGGTGTGTTATTTTGCGGACGATATTTATCAGATTGCGGACGCAGTGCGCAGACAGAAAGACTTTACCATTGTCAAAGAAAAAAATTATATCAGGAAGCCGAAAAAAAGCGGCTATCAAAGCCTTCATCTGATCGTGGAAGTGCCGGTAACTTATCTGGATAAGACAACCGCAGTGAGAGTTGAGATACAGATCCGTTCAGTCGCCATGGACTACTGGGCAGAATTAGATTCCCAGATGTGTTACAAAAAGGACGCCGGGCAGTTAGAAGCGGTAGAGAAGGCAACAAAGCAGTACGCAGACGTCATTGCGGGTGTGGATAAGAAGATGCTGGAACTTCGTAAGAAGATACAGAAAATGTGAAAGTATCCGGTAATCCCAAACGGCAGACATACATAAAATGAAACGATATCAGCAAAGCAGATCAGAAAAGAGGAGTAAAAAATGGATCAGGAAAAGACAAAGGTATGGGCACACCGGGGAGCCAGCGGCTATGCCCCGGAAAATACATTAGATGCATTCCAAAAAGCGGTTGAGATGGGAGCAGATGGAATCGAACTGGACGTGCAGATGACAAAAGACAGTGAGCTCGTTGTCATCCATGATGAGACGATCGATCGTGTGAGCAATGGAAAAGGCTGGGTAAAAGATTATACCTATGAAGAACTGAAAAAATTTAATTTTAACAAAACGCATCTGGAATACACAAAGGAAGAGATACCAACACTTGAGCAGGTATATCTGTTGATAAAACCGACAAATCTTACCATTAATGTGGAAATCAAAACAGGAATTGTTTTCTATCCGGGGATTGAAGAGCGGGTACTGGAGCTTACAGAGCGTCTTGGAATGAAGGAGCGTGTCATTTATTCTTCGTTTAATCATTATACGATCCGGAAAATCAAAGAGTTAGACCCGCAGGCTAAGACGGGCATGCTCTATGAAGATGGAATCATTGATGCAGTGGATTATGCATGTGATGTTGTAAAGGCAGACGCACTTCACCCGGCCGGATATAACGTTTTTTATCCGGGATTTTTAGAGCGTTGTAGAGAGCGGAAAAGACTGCTTCATGTATGGACAATCAATGAAGAAAAACATATGAGAATGCTGTGTGAGGCAGGCGTGGATGCGCTGATCACAAACTACCCGGATATAGCAAAGAAAATCAGGGACGAATACCGTTTTGGAGAACTGCAGCCTGAACTGGTTCAAAGAATCCTTCAGAGTTGAGACAGTGAGAGATACCTATGATAGAAAAAAGAGCAGAGAACATCATGATACCAGAAGAAGCGAATTATCAGCGAACCATGAAACGTGATGTGGAACCATATCTGAGAAGCTATGAAAAAGACGGCTACATAGAAAGCTACGATAAGACTGCAATTTATTACCGCACATACCGGATTCCACAGGCGAAAGCCGGAATTGTCATCAGCCACGGATTCTGTGAGTTTGCAGAGAAATATAGGGAAGTGATCTATTATTTCCTGCAAAACGGATATTCTGTCTATGTCCCGGAGCACAGGGGTCACGGATATTCCGACCGGATTGTTGTGGATGGTGAAAAAGTTCATATCGAGGATTATGAGCAATATGTGCAGGATCTGCATTTTTTTGTGAAAAATGTGGTAGAACCCACAGAAAAACGAAAAATCTTATTCTGTCATTCCATGGGTGGAGCCATTGGGGTGCGGTATCTCGAAGAGTTCCCACTGACCTTCGATGCGGCAATCCTTTCAGCACCAATGCTTGGAATGAATACTGGAAAATATCCGAAGTGGCTCGCAAAAGTTACCGCAGATTTTTTCTGCGCGATCGGAAAGGGAACGAAATATGCTGCCGGACAGAGTGGCTTTTCAGACAAACCATCCTTTGAAACAAGCAGCTGCGTTTCCAGAGAACGATACATGTATATCTACAATATGCGCCTGCGGAATATCAATTACCAGACTTACGGTGGAACCTATGCCTGGGTAAAAGCAGGATTTAAAGTAATCCGCAAGCTGCGGAAAAGAAAAAACATTAACAGTATAAAAATTCCGCTTATAATCTTTGAAGCGGAAAAAGACGACATGGTTGACAATTGTGGAATTGAAAAATTTGCTAAAAAAGTCAAGACCGCACAGCTGGTAAGAATGAAGGATTCCAAACATGAAATCTTTAACGCAGGCGAGGCGGTGCGTGACGGTTACTATAGACAAATATTTTTATTTTTAAATCATGTGTATACGGCACAGGAAAGAATGAATGAGGAAAACGAATATGAAACAAAAACTGACAAAACTCGAAAAATACTGGGTACTGTATGATGTGGGAAACTCTGCATTTACGCTGTTAGTGTCCACGATCATTCCGATTTATTTTAAAAACATGGCACAGAATATGGGCGTTTCCGCATCGGATTCTACTGCATATCTCAGCTATGCGATCTCAATCTCTACGATCATTGTTGCAATTTTAGGACCGATCCTCGGCGCAGTCGCAGACAACAAAAATCATAAAAAGCCGTTATTTACATTTTTCATGATGATAGGTGTTCTTGGATGTGCAGCGTTGTCCATTCCGAAGACGTGGCTGATGTTTTTGATTATTTTTGTGATCGCAAAAGTAGGATTTTCCGGCAGCCTGATTTTTTATGATTCCATGATGGTCGATGTAACCACCGACGAACGCATGGATGAGGTATCGTCCCATGGGTATGCGTGGGGCTATATCGGAAGCTGCGTACCATTTGTCATTAGTTTATTGCTGGTGTTAGGCGGTGATAAAGTTGGCATCAGCACACCGGCAGCCATGACAGCCGCATTTTTCTTAAATGCAGCATGGTGGGGGCTTGTGACAATCCCACTCTTAAAAAATTACGAACAGAAATATTATGTGGAAAATCAAGGCTCCATGGTAAAGGAGTCTTTTGCCAGACTTGGAAGAAGCGTGGCGGAATTGAAAGATAACAAAAAAGTTGCCCTCTTTCTGCTCGCATTTTTCTTCTATATAGATGGTGTATACACGATTATCGAGATGGCAACTTCTTACGGAAAAGACGTTGGGATCAGTGACGCTAATCTGCTGCTGGCATTGCTTCTGACGCAGGTTGTGGCATTCCCATGTGCGATTCTTTTCGGAAAAATGACACAGAAATTTGAGACAGGAAAACTAATTTCTGTCTGCATCATTGCATATTTTGCAGTCGCAGTTTACGCCCTGCAGTTAGACGCAGCATGGAAGTTTTGGATGATGGCAACTTTTGTAGGGGTATTTCAGGGTGCGATCCAGGCGCTGTCCCGTTCCTACTATGCAAAGATCATCCCAAAGGAAAAATCGTCTGAGTATTTCGGAATCTTTGATATATTCGGAAAGGGTGCATCTTTTATGGGAACTATGTTAATGGGAATCAGCACACAGATTTTTGATACTTCCAAAGCAGGAGTGGTAGTGATCGCAGCTATGTTTGTGGTCGGATTTGTTTTCTTTCAGGTGCAACGCAGGACAGAGGAGGATCAAAATGGTTTACCATCATTTTACAGACGTTTTACAAAGGAAGATATTTAGATTTTACACGCTGGCTTTAAAGTAGTCATTGTCAATGAGACAGAGACAAAAAAACAAAGATGGGAAACGCAAGATCCCATAAAGATTTGGAGGAAAATCAAAATGAAAAAGAAAGTAATCAGTTTATTCGTAACAGGAATGTTAGCAGTCAGCATGATCGCAGGATGTGGTTCTGATAATACAGCAGACACCAGTACATCCGCAGATACCACAGCAGATGCTTCTACAGATGCAGCAGCAGATACCACAGCAGAGGAAGCACCGGCAGCTACAACAGACTTTGATGCAAGTGAATATGTCAATGTATTATCCCGCGAGGATGGATCCGGTACAAGAGGTGCATTCATCGAATTATTCGGAATCGAAGAAAAAGATGCAGACGGAAATAAAGTGGACAACACAACAGAGGAAGCGATCATCACAAACAGCACATCCGTAATGCTTACATCTGTAGCAAGTGATGAATATGCGATCGGTTATGTTTCCCTTGGTTCTTTAGATGAAACTGTAAAAGCAGTCAGCATTGACGGAGCAGAAGCAACAGTAGAGAATATCAAAAATGGTACATACACGATCGCAAGACCATTCAACATCGCAACAAAAGGTGAAGTAAGCGACATTGCACAGGATTTCATCAACTACATTATGAGTGCAGAAGGTCAGGCAGTCATCACAGAGAACGGTTATATCGGTTCCGATGATGCGGCAGCATTCGAATCTAACGGAGCAACCGGTAAAGTGACAGTCAGCGGTTCTTCTTCTGTAACACCAGTCATGGAAAAATTAAAAGAAGCTTACACAGCCGTAAACTCCGGTGCAGAGATCGAGATTCAGGAGAGTGACTCCACAACAGGTATGACAGATGCAGCAGCAGGTACAAGTGATATCGGTATGGCTTCCCGCGAATTAAAAGATTCTGAGACAGAGCAGGGACTTACCGCAACAACAATCGCTATGGATGGTATCGCAGTGGTCGTAAATCTTGACAACCCAACAGCAAACCTTACATCCGATCAGGTAAAAGGTGTCTATGTTGGCGACATCACATCCTGGGATGAACTTGCAGAATAAGTAATCAATGAAAATATCTGGTATGAAATAAAAAAACATCAGAGATAAGAAATTAAAAAATTACTGACAGAAGGGTCGGATGGAAAACTCCTCCGGCCTTTTTCGGAAATCAGGATATTTACAATTTGTAAAGCATTACATAATGATATGAAGCCTGCACTGTCAGGCATTCCTCAGATTTTGGAGAACATAAATATATGAATATCAATAAATTAAAAGAAATTGTAATGAAATATGTATTTCTGTTTACCGCCATTATTTCCATTGTAGCAGTTGTACTGATCTGCGTGTTCCTGTTCGCAAACGGGGTCCCGGCAATGAAAGAGATTGGATTTGCCAACTTCCTCGGAGGAACAAAATGGAAACCCGGCAACGGCTTATATGGTATCTTCCCGATGATCCTGGGAAGTATCTATGTAACAGGCGGAGCCTTGATCATCGGAGTACCAATCGGAATTCTGATGTCTATCTTCATGGCACGTTTCTGTCCGGACAGATTACACAAGGTATTAAAACCGATTGTTGATCTGCTGGCTGGAATCCCTTCTATTGTTTATGGATTCTTCGGACTGGTTGTTATGGTTCCGTTTGTCAGGGAGCATTTCAAAGGCAATGGACAGAGCATTTTAACAGCAGCACTGTTACTTGGAATCATGATCTTACCTACAATTATCAGCGTGTCCGAGTCATCCATCCGAGCAGTGGAGGAGAGCTATTATGAGGGAGCGCTCGCACTGGGAGCCACACATGAGAGAAGTGTCTTTACGGTTGTTGTTCCGGCAGCAAAATCAGGTGTGTTTGCAGCAGTTGTACTCGGCGTAGGACGTGCGCTCGGTGAGACAATGGCAGTCATGATGGTAGTCGGCAATCAGGCGAGAGTGCCGGACAGTATTTTCAAAGGTGTGCGTACACTCACAACGAATATCGTACTTGAGATGGGATATGCCACGGATCTTCACCGGGAAGCATTAATTACTACAGGCGTAGTTCTGTTTGTGTTTATTCTTATTATTAATATATCGTTTTCTATTTTGAAACGTAGAGGAAAGGAGTAGAGGCAGTATGGAAAAAAATATCACTCCGATCAATCAACTGTCGTGGAAAGACAGATTGAAATCTTATAAAAAACATCCGGGTTCTTTTATTTTACTGCTTCTGGTGGGAGCCTCGGCAGTGATCACCGTGACAGTGCTTGTTTATCTGGTGGGCTATATTTTGATCCACGGAGTTCCATATTTAAGACCAAGCCTGTTTTCACTGACTTACAATTCCGATAACGTGTCAATGATGCCGGCGATCATCAACACCATCACAATGGTATTGCTCGCACTGCTTTTTTCTGTTCCGTTTGGAATCGGAGCAGCAATTTATCTTGTCGAATATGCAAAAAAAGGAAATAAACTCGTTGAGCTGGTGCGTATTACAGCAGAGACATTGACCGGTATCCCATCCATTATCTATGGACTGTTCGGTATGTTGTTTTTCGTGACAGCGTTGCATTGGGGATATTCCATGTTAGCTGGCGCGGCAACACTTGCGATCATGGTTCTCCCGGTCATTATGAGAACGACGGAGGAAGCGCTTTTGTGTGTGCCGGATATGTACCGTGAGGGAAGCTTCGGACTTGGCGCAGGAAAGCTCCGTACCATCTTTAAAATCGTACTTCCAACGGCGATTCCGGGTATTTTGTCCGGTATCATCCTTGCGATCGGACGTATCGTAGGAGAGACAGCGGCACTGATCTATACGGCAGGAACTGTTGCGGAGGCAGCAGGCGTCATGGATTCCGGACGAACCCTTGCGATTCATATGTATTCGCTGTCGAGAGAGGGACTTCACACGAATGAGGCATATGCAACAGCAGTCGTTCTTCTGATCGTGGTATTGCTGATCAATGGTTTGTCTTCCCTGATCGCAAGAAAATTAGAAGCTACTACGAAGTAGGCATATAACAAAATCAATCAATGACGTATTAGAAATATATAAGAGCAAAGATACACAGTGATTTAAAATAGAAGTAAAAACGAGGAAACAATATGAGTGAAAAATTTAAAATTTCAAACCTTGATTTATATTATGGTGATTTTCATGCGTTGAAAGATATCAATATGAGCATCCATGCAAACGAGATTACAGCTTTCATCGGACCATCCGGCTGTGGAAAATCGACCTTTTTAAAAAGCCTGAACAGAATGAATGACCTGGTGGAAGGATGTAAGATCACAGGAAATGTCCTGTTGGATGGCGAGGACATTTATAAGGGTATGGATGTCAATCTTTTACGAAAAAGAGTCGGCATGGTATTTCAGAAGCCAAATCCGTTCCCGATGAGTATTTACGATAATATCGCATATGGACCGAGAACCCATGGTATCCGCTCCAAAGCAAAATTAGATGAGATCGTGGAAAAATCCCTGCGTGATGCAGCAATCTGGGATGAAGTGAAAGACCGTCTGAAAAAAAGCGCACTCGGCATGTCCGGTGGACAGCAGCAGAGATTATGTATCGCAAGGGCACTGGCAGTGGAACCGGAAGTCATCCTAATGGACGAACCGACTTCCGCGCTTGATCCGATCTCCACATCCAAGATCGAGGATCTTGTCATTGAACTGAAAAAACAGTACACCATCGTCATGGTCACACACAATATGCAGCAGGCTGTGCGTGTTTCGGATAAAACCGTATTCTTCTTATTAGGAGAGGTGATCGAGGCTGGCGAGACAGAAAAATTATTCTCAATTCCACAGGATAAACGTACCGAGGACTATATCACAGGACGTTTTGGTTGACATAAATAAAAAGGAGAGAATGATATGAGAAATCGATTTGACAGACAGTTATTAGAATTAAATAATGAATTGATCCAGATGGGAAGCCTGATCGAGCAGGCGATTGAGATGGGGATATCAGCACTGGTAAAGCAGGATGTAGAAAAAGCAGAGCAGGCGATCAAATTTGACGTGGAAGTAGACGAACAGGAGAAAACGATCGAATCTCTCTGCATGAAACTGCTGCTGCAACAGCAGCCGGTAGCAAAAGACTTAAGATTAATTTCTGCAGCGTTAAAAATGATCACGGACATGGAGCGTATCGGGGATCATGCAGCGGATATTTCGGAGATGACCATTTTGATGGCAGATTCCGATTATGAAAAAAGCGCCATTAATATGGAAGTAATCAAAGAGATGGCAAAAGAGACAACCGATATGGTCATCAAGAGCGTGGATGCTTTTGTCAACAAAGATCTCGAACTGGCACGCTGGGTCATCAACCGTGATGATGTGGTGGACGATCTTTTTGACAGTTTCCGGAAAGAACTCATCCAAAAAATCAATGAGAATGTAAAAAATGGTGAGATGGCAACGGATATGCTGATGGTCGCAAAATATTTTGAGCGTATCGGCGATCATGCAACCAACATTGCAGAATGGGTGATCTATTCTATCACCGGAAAACACGAAGACGAATAAATTTTAAGAAAACTTTTCCCTTACAGACATAAAAAAGGTATGCTAAAAGACTCCTGATTGCGATTTTACATAGATTTTACATAAAACCGACATAAGATTTACATGTAGTTTATAATATGGAATCGAAATGTAAACAATAACCTAGTATATGTCTATGTAAGGGAGAGATTATGAATATTTTTGGAATTCTGACAATGATCGGCGGTCTGGCAATGTTCCTGTACGGAATGAGTGTTATGGGTGGCGGTCTTGAAAAAATGTCCGGCGGAAAATTGGAGCGTATCTTAGAGAGCCTGACCTCGAATCCGTTTAAAGCGGTATTGCTTGGAGCCGGTGTGACAGCTGTGATCCAGTCATCCTCAGCTACGACGGTCATGGTTGTCGGTTTCGTAAATTCGGGCATCATGAAACTGTCGCAGGCGATCGGGATCATCATGGGTGCAAACATTGGTACGACAGTTACCTCATGGCTTTTGAGCCTGACCGGGATCGAGAGTTCCAATTTCCTGATCAGCATGTTAAAACCGTCCTCTTTTTCACCGGTTCTCGCACTGATCGGTATTATTATGTATATGTCCGGCAAGGACAAAAAGAAAGATATCGGTGAAATCTTACTTGGATTTGCAATCTTAATGTTTGGTATGGAGACAATGAGCGATGCAGTAAAGCCGCTTGCGGATGTGCCGGAGTTTACGGATATTCTGACGATGTTCAACAATCCGGTATTCGGCGTGTTAGCAGGAGCGCTGCTCACCGCAGTCATTCAGAGTTCTTCGGCTTCTGTTGGTATCCTGCAGGCATTGTCTGTCACAGGAGCATTTACTTACGGTTCGGTTATTCCGATTATCTTAGGACAAAATATCGGAACCTGTGTCACAGCGATGATCTCAGCGATCGGTGCAAACCGGGGCGCAAAGAGAACCGCATTCGTGCATTTATATTTCAACATTATCGGAACCTTATTATTCCTTACAGTATTTTATATTGGAAATGCAATCTTTCGTTTTGAATTTGTCGGGGAGACGGTAGGAGTTGCAGGGATCGCGCTGATCCACAGTATTTTTAATGTCTTTACAACTGTAGTATTATTTCCGTTTATCCGTGGGCTGGAAAAACTGGCTTACCTTACAATCCCGGAATCTGACGAGGAAAAATCTGCCAAAGAAGATGTGTTTGCCATTTTAGATGACCGTTTTGTGAGCAGTCCTGCATTTGCGATCGAGCAATGTAAAACTTTAGTAAACCAGATGGCAGAGATCACAAAAAACAGTTTTATCGAGGCAATGGAATGTATCAAAGAGCCATCGGATCGGAAATTTGCGGAAGTGATCGCAAAAGAAAACCGCGTAGATGTGTATGATGATAAGATCAGCGCCTATCTGACGAAATTAAACAGTGGGGATCTCTCTTATACGGACAGTCTGCGGGTAACTTCACTTTTACACTGTCTGACGGATTTCGAGAGAATTTCCGATCATGCGGTAAATGTGGTAGAATGTGTACAGCAGATGCAGAAAGAGGATGCAAAGTTTTCTAAGAAAGCGGAGGAGGAGATGAACATTTACTCCAAAGCCGTGCGGGATATCTTAGAGAGAACGACCGGAGCGTTTATCAATACCGATATTCCACTTGCGCGTTCCGTGGAACCGTTAGAGGAAGTCATTGACGGCCTGAATAAAACGGTAAAAAAACATCATATGAAGCGTCTGCGCAAGGGAAAATGCACGATCGGACTTGGACTGGTACTCTCGGATCTTGCCATGAACTACGAGCGTGTTGCCGATCACTGCTCCAATATCGCAGTATATATGATGCAGTTGAATGATACCGGTCTGGAGGAACACAGTTTTACAGAGCAGATGGATGAAAAAGAGAGTGCAGAGTTTACAAAACTGGAAAATGAATTCGAACAAAAATATGAGATAGATTAAATCCGGGAAGAAATTCGCAGCACAATTATTGTGTTGCGAATTTTTTGTGAATCCGGGAAAGACTTATAGAAAAAACAAAGCAGACTGTATTATAATCTATTTATAGAGCGAACAGTGGGAGGAAATGATTATGGCAACAATCTATATTGTAGAAGATGATGTAAATATCCGCGAGATCGAGCGCTATGCGTTAAAAAACAGCGGATATCAGGTAGAGGAATTTGAGTGTGGGGCAGACCTTTTCAAGCGGTTAGAGAGCAAAGTCCCGGCTCTGATCTTGTTAGATATCATGCTTCCGAATGAGGATGGACTTGATATTCTGACCAAAATCCGTGCAGATAAAAACACAGCAAAAGTGCCGATTATTATGGTGACGGCAAAAACATCCGAGCTTGACAAAGTAAAAGGGTTAGACCTCGGAGCGGACGATTACATTTCCAAGCCGTTTGGTGTGATGGAACTGATCTCCCGTGTCAAAGCGTTATTGCGCAGAACGATGAATACGCAGGAAGAATCACAGATCTCCTACGGGAATATTCTGGTGGATAATGATAAACACGCCGTTTACGTGGATGGAGAACTGTGTGAACTCACCTACAAAGAATTTGAACTTTTAAAATACCTTGTCATCAACAAGGGAATCGTGTTGTCAAGGGATAAGATCATGAACCAGGTGTGGGGGTTTGACTATGAGGGTGAGAGCCGGACAGTCGATATGCACATCAAGACATTGAGACAGAAACTTGGAGAGGCGGGAAGCCATATCAAGACAGTGCGCAATGTTGGTTACATGGTGGAGTGACGTCCGTTAAGGAGCAGGAAAAGTCAGGACAGACATAAGATGGTGATAGGATGAAAAAGAAAATCAACAGCAAATTTATGCTGATCTCAGCAATTGCAATTATTGTCATGGCAATCTGCGCCATGGTACTTTTTTATGATATATTGAAAAAACAGATTTTTGACGATTTAAAGGCAAATGCCCATGTGATCTCCATGATGAAACCGGAGGATCTGCCGGATGAGATCAACTATAATCTGAATAAAGATGGGCTGCGTATCACGCTGATCAATGAGGATGGAACCGTCATCTATGACAGCATGGAAGACGAGTCGAAGATGGAAAATCACAGGGAACGTCCGGAGATCGTTTCTGCATTGGCAGCCGGAGAGGGGCGTGCAATGCGGAAATCGACTACGTCCACAAAACATACTTTTTATTATGCAATGAGAACAGATGACGGAAAAGTTCTGCGTATTGGAAAAGATAGTAACAGCATCTACAGTCTGATCATCAAGATGGTATATCTCACGTTGTCTGTGGGATTCTGCGTATTTGTATTATGTACAGTTCTTGCACACCGGCTTACCAAACGTCTTGTGGCACCGATTGAAAAGATGGCGGACAATATTGTGCTGCTGGAAGAAAATGATGTTTACGATGAGATGAAGCCATTTGTTGCGACCATCAAGCAGCAGCATGTGGACATCTTAAAACATTCCCAGATGCGTCAGGAATTTACCGCAAATGTTTCCCACGAATTAAAGACGCCGCTCACCGCGATTTCCGGTTATGCAGAACTGATTGCAAGTGGAATGACAAGCGGGGAGGATACCATTCATTTTGCCACGGAAATCCATAAGAGTGCGGAGCGTCTGCAATATCTGATCAATGATATCATCAAGCTTTCCGAGTTAGACAGCGACGACACAAAGATCGAGTTTGAGACGTTAGACCTCCATGAGATGGCGTTAAACTGTCAGGCAATGATGGAGATCCCGGCGGAAAAGAACGAGGTGACGGTGGAAGTACAGGGAGATTCCGCTGAGATCAGGGGAAACAGAAACCTGATCGACGAACTGATCTACAATCTGTGCAGCAATGCGGTGCGTTACAATAAAAAGGGTGGGAAAGTGACGATCATGACGGGCACGGAGAATGGATACCCGATGCTGACCGTGAAAGACACAGGGATCGGTATCCCAAAAGAAGCGCAGAAGAGAGTCTTTGAACGTTTCTACCGCGTGGACAAGAGCCGTTCAAAATCGACCGGCGGCACAGGACTGGGGCTTGCCATCGTAAAGCATATCGTAGCGCAGCATGAGGCGCAGATTTCTCTGGAAAGTGA
>OGLM01002849.1_pt1 | contig 15126 bp, 15 predicted proteins | sample 1572531 | NCBI WGS metagenome assembly OGLM01 (sample SAMEA2581909, study PRJEB24529) | metagenome | biome: Human gut stool | place: China | collected 2011 | reverse complement strand
GACTCAACTGCACCATTCCGAAAGGGACCTGCGCTCCCGGATAAGTATTACCGGTAAAATCCGTCCCGATAAAAGGATTTACATATTGTGTATAATCATCCGCCTCCTGTTGTTTTTCCGGCGTGCAGGCTGCCAGAGCCAGCAAGGAGACCGCCAATAAGGATATGTGCCTCATGTTTACATACTGTTTTAGTCTTGACAAAGATACAAAAAGAGACGCACAATGAAAACTGTACGTCTCTTCTATAACTATTTTACGATGTCCGTAGTTTTAGGCCGGTGCGATTTCCGTACTATTTTCATCCTCGTCATCTGTATCTTCATTCGTATCATTCTTCACAAAGAACGCACTCAATTCGAACAATCCATACAACGGGAAGAATACGATACCCAATGTGAACGGGTCACTACTTGGGGTGATAAATGCAGCAGCAACCAACAACCCCACGATAGCATGCCGTCTGTATTTGTGGAAGAACGAACGTTTCAACAAACCGATCTTCGACAACAACCACGACACCAGCGGCATTTCAAAAACGATTCCCATCACAAAGATCAGCATCAGGAAATTATCCATATACGAATCCAAAGAGACCTGTTCCGTTATATTGGCACTCAACTGATAAGTTGCCAAAAAGCGCAGCGTCATCGGGAATACCATAAAATATCCGACAGCACATCCGATAAAGAACATGATTGTTCCCAAAAGAAATACCCATTTGACATTTTTCTTCTCATTCTCATACAAAGCCGGACTAATGAACTTCCAGATTTCCCACATCAGATAAGGGAAAGTAAGCACAAGTGCCAACCAGAACGAGGTGGTCATGTGAGTAAAGAACTGAGATGCCAATCTGATATTAAACACATCCACATGAAAATTATCATTACAGAAATCAGGCAGAACATCAAACCACGGACTGACATTGACCAACCACTGGTTCAAATCGCACAACCATCTGTAAAAGATAAAATCGGAATAACAGGGTGCCAATACTACGCGGTCAAATATACCATCGCTACCACGCATAAAGGCAAAACTGCCTATCGCAAAGATAAAGAGCGCTAAAAAAGAACGGAACAGAGTCCAACGAAGTGCCTCCAGGTGGTCCCAGAAGGACATTTCTTCTTGTTCTAATTCTGCCATCTTTTACTTTTTATCGGTATCGTCTATCTTAATGTCGTCTTCTAATCCTTTTACACCGTCTTTAAAGTTTTTCACACCTTTACCGATACCTTTCATCAGTTCAGGTATTTTTTTACCACCGAAAAGTAACAAAACAATAATGGCAATGATGATAATCTCGCCAGTTCCTAAATTTCCAAGAAATAATAATTGATCCATGATATTGTATAAATTAGTCGTTAATATTCCTGTTATCGATGGGGCAAAGATACAATTTGTAATGAATAGTACCCCAATTATTCTAAATTTATTACCTTTGTGCCATCTTAAAAAACTGAAATTAGAAAAAGATTAGAAAAAATGAAAGCGTATGTATTTCCCGGTCAGGGTGCACAGTTTGTCGGAATGGGAAAAGACCTTTACGAAAACAATCCCCTTGCAAAAGAGATGTTTGAAAAGGCTAACGAAATCCTCGGTTTCCGCATCACGGACCTGATGTTTGCCGGAACAGACGAAGATCTGCGTCAGACAAAAGTAACACAGCCTGCCATTTTCTTACACTCAGTCATTCTTGCAAAAACATTAGGTGACCAGTTCAAACCGGATATGACAGCCGGACACTCTTTAGGAGAATTCTCCGCGCTTGTTGCAGCCGGAGCCTTATCTTTCGAAGACGGACTTACCTTGGTATCCAAACGTGCTATGGCGATGCAGAAAGCCTGCGAAGCACAACCTTCGACAATGGCTGCCATCATCGCATTACCTGATGAAAAAGTAGAAGAAATATGCGAAGCCATCTCTAAAGAAGGCGAAGTGGTGGTTGCCGCCAATTACAACTGCCCGGGACAAATCGTTATCTCCGGTACTACACAAGGAATCGCCACGGCTTGCGAGAAACTGAAAGCAGCCGGAGCGAAACGGGCTCTCCCGTTAAAAGTTGGAGGTGCTTTCCACTCCCCGCTGATGGAACCCGCCCGGAAAGAATTAGCTGATGCCATCATGAACACTCACTTCTCGCAACCCTCGTGTCCGGTTTACCAAAATGTAAACGCGCAACCCGTATCAGATCCGGAAGAGATCAAAAAGAATCTGGTTGCCCAGCTGACTGCTTCCGTACGTTGGACTCAGTCTGTTAAGAATATGGTTGCCGATGGTGCTACTGATTTTACAGAATGCGGACCGGGTGCAGTATTGCAGGGATTGATCAAGAAAATAGATGGTACAGTAAGCGCTCACGGCATTGCATAAGCATCCGTAGATATACTTTACCATTTCTCAACGATAGAGCGTGTCGGCTAATTTGCCGACACGTTTTTTTATGCTTATTAGTAAAACATGAGACAATTAATATGCTGTAAAACACACCATTAGTATTCTCTACGAGCAAACATTCCGAATCTATCATTTGTTTTCATTATAGGAATCATTTATTCAAATTCGCGGACCATGAAAATACATGAATATCAAGCAAAAGAAATTTTCTCCAAGTATGGGATCCCTGTTGAAAGGCATACCCTATGTCGAACGGCTGCCGGTGCAGTTGCCGCATACAGGAGAATGGGCTCGGACAGAGTGGTTATTAAAGCACAAGTGCTGACCGGCGGACGGGGAAAAGCCGGAGGTGTTAAACTGGTAGATAATACAGAAGATACCTATCAGGAAGCTAAAAACATTCTGGGTATGAGTATTAAAGGGCTTCCTGTCAATCAGATACTGGTCAGCGAGGCGGTTGATATTGCCGCAGAATACTATGTCAGCTTCACCATTGACAGAAACACACGCTCGGTCATCCTTATGATGAGTGCGTCCGGTGGTATGGATATCGAAGAAGTAGCCCGGCAATCACCGGAAAAAATCATTCGCTATGCTATTGACCCATTCATCGGTCTGCCTGATTATCTGGCACGCCGTTTCGCATTCTCGCTCTTCCCTCACATAGAACAAGCCGGCAGAATGGCCGCTATTCTGCAAGCACTCTACAAAATTTTCATGGAGAATGACGCATCACTGGTTGAAGTAAATCCATTGGCTCTTACCGCCAAAGGCATATTGATGGCTATTGACGCCAAAATTGTTTTTGACGATAATGCTCTTTACCGCCATCCGGATGTACTGAGTTTGTTTGATCCTACAGAAGAAGAAAAAGTAGAAGCGGATGCTAAAAACAAAGGATTCAGCTACGTTCACATGGATGGAAATATAGGCTGTATGGTAAATGGCGCCGGACTTGCTATGGCAACAATGGATATGATAAAACTTCATGGGGGAAATCCTGCCAACTTCCTTGATATTGGCGGTAGCTCGAACCCTGTCAAGGTGGTTGAAGCTATGAAACTTCTCTTACAGGACGAGAAAGTAAAGGTCGTCCTGATAAACATTTTCGGAGGAATCACCCGTTGTGACGATGTAGCCATCGGTCTTATTCAGGCATTCGATCAGATTAAGAGTGATATACCTGTCATTGTCCGGCTCACAGGAACCAATGAGCATATCGGACGTGATCTTTTACGCAGCCATAGCCGTTTTCAAATAGCTACAACTATGCAGGAAGCCGCTTTAATGGCTATCAAATCTTAAGATGAAATCACATAAAAAATGAAGGAACGATGAGTATATTAATAGATAAATCCACCCGTTTGATTGTACAAGGTATTACCGGTAGAGACGGGCTTTTTCATGCCAAGAAGATGAAAGAATATGGAACGAATGTCGTTGGCGGCACTTCTCCGGGCAAGGGAGGTACGGAAGTAGACGGTATTCCGGTATTCAATACGATGTATGAAGCTGTAAAACAGACACAGGCTAATACTTCCATCATCTTTGTGCCGGCCCGTTTTGCAGCAGATGCCATTATGGAAGCTGCGGATGCAGGCATCCGGCTAATAGTCTGTATCGCAGAAGGTATTCCGACCCTGGATGTCATCAAAGCACATCGGTTTGCCGAACAAAGAGGGGCAATGTTGGTTGGCCCCAACTGTCCGGGACTTATTTCTCCCGGAGAAAGTATGGTAGGAATCCTTCCGGGACAAGTCTTTCAGAAAGGAAATGTCGGTGTCATCAGCCGTAGCGGAACACTCACTTATGAAATAGTATATCATTTAACGATCAATGGTATGGGACAGTCTACTGCAATCGGCATCGGAGGAGATCCTGTGGTAGGTCTGCATTTCCTTAAACTACTGGAAATGTTCCAGAATGATCCTGAAACGAAAGCAATTGTGTTAATCGGAGAAATCGGAGGAAACGCGGAAGAACAGGCTGCTGAATATATTCACAGTCATGTAAATAAGCCTGTAGTAGCATTTATTGCCGGACAGTCTGCTCCTCCGGGAAAACAGATGGGCCACGCAGGAGCCATTATCTCGGGAGGTTCCGGCTCGGCAAAAGACAAAATAGAGGCTTTAGAAGCTGCCGGCATACGAGTTGCACAAGAGCCTTCGGATATTCCTAAGTTACTGAAAAGATAAACAGAACCACACGGAGAAATAGAGCTTTGGGCTTTTGTTTCTCCGTGTGGTTCTATTTTATGTACCAATATATCCCCGCGATGATAAAGTAATATCTGAAATTTACATTCCCTTTTTCACGCCTAACTTTATTAATAAAGCATTCATCGGATAAGCACAGAAAAAGCCAAAAAGCATAGCCAGCTGCATCATAAACCAAAATATCCATGTATCTTTAGGGAAAGGCTCATTGACAAATAAAACAAAATAAACGATTGCCATCCAGCCATACATTCCGATTTGCCAAGACAACAGAGAAAAGAAATCTGCTTTAAAAGCACGGGACAGTACCTTTCCCACCGATATCCTCTCCATCTCCCGAATAGCATAGAATTGAAAATAAACTCCGATGATCAGCGCCAATATAAAATCAAGTACCCAGTTTCCTATAAGCTGACTTCCTGCAACGGTTACCGGGATATAATTAGTGAACCACTCTCCTATTATATCGGCCAATGTGCAGCCTGCTCCACAATGTAAAGCCGATAAAGCCACAGACTGCCAATGAGGATGTTTCATAGACATATCTCCCATCGACATATCCATATTCATGTCTTTCATACCGGACATATCCATTTTCATTTCACCACCTCCCATCTTCATAGGAGCACCTTGTCCGAACTTATTATAAGCCCATAAAGCTAAGTAACTTCCCCACAATGCAGTCAATATCCATACTGCATTCATTATCTTCATTGATTGTGGACGATGTGTCAGATCGATTGCTATGTGAACTGCAATTCCGATACCTGAACAGACTAAAAACACGGCTAATAAATTGAGCATAATTGTATATTTAAAAAGATTTTAGACTACAACAGCCCTTATTTATAAATAGTTCATCCCGTCCATTTTTAAATTCATCCCATCGAACTATTCTCCTTACTGTTTGTTTATAATTTTATTAATTAAATATTGAATTGTATGAGCAGACGTAGTCAATTAGAGCATGAAGTATCTGTTGCTCAGGAAAGAATCAAGAAGGCAGCCAAAGATACACCGAAAGATATCATAAAGTTATGGAAACAAGACTTGGTAGACTTGGAACTTGAACTCAATAACCTGGTAGATGACGAAGAAGATAACAATGAAGATTAAATAAAAGAGGGTGCCACCGCGATTGTGAAGTGCACCCTCCTTTATTTGTAGTATTTTTATAAGCAGAATGCTTTTATTGCTTATCCACAGTGGAAATACTTATGTACCAGTTCCAGCATTTCTTCCGGTTTGCCTTCCAGATCGGCACGTAATGTTTTGTCCTCATAACTACGGAGTTTGCGTATAATACCGTCAATCATAGCCGGACTAAATACATTATATTGCTCGAAGACAGCACGTTGTTTTTGCAAACATTCGGCAGATGCCGCACAACTATCCGGCAATTGAGCCAATGCTTTCAGCTTGTCCTCATTCTCTTTCTGATGGATATTTACATTTACATACGTTCTCTTTGCAATGTCCAAAGCCTGTTCTATCTCAAAACCATGACGGCAGGCAACAGCCAGTCCCGCAAGCAGCTGATACAAATCTGCCGAACCATCCGGAGAACGCATTTCTACCGTCTGCTTCTGGCTAGTGTCGAAATGACTTTCAGCTTCTAACGGGTTTGCCAATGTACACATATCTGTTTTTGCAGCCCACCCTAGAGGTACACGCACTAATACAGAACGGTTGCGATCTCCCCAACAAACATTGGTAGGTGCTTCCTGATGAGGAACAAGACGGAAATACGAAGTTGGATTGGTGTTTCCGAAAGCAGTGATTGAAGGAGCAAGCACCATCATTCCTGCAATTGCCTTGCGTGCCGTTTCCGACAAAACGCCATCTACCAGCATTTGGTTCTTTCCGTCCTTCATTATACGCATATGGATATGTAACCCCGAACCGGCTTTTCCTGCCGTAATTTTAGGAGCGAATGTTACATTATATCCATACTTATATCCTAAATTGCGGATCACCCATTTAGCTATCATCAATTGGTCTGCCGCCTGTGATACGGGAACAGGCAAGAATTCTATTTCATTTTGTTCATAAATATAGCCATCCAAAGTAAAGTTACCCACTTCGGAATGTCCGTACTTTATTTGCCCGCCTGTCTGTGCGATATAAGACATACATTGGGTACGGAACTCATTAAATTTCGCATAAGGGCCTGATTCATGATAACCGCGCTGATCGGTCGCTTGAAACATACCCGTATCCGGTGCTATTACATAATATTCAAGTTCGCCCATAGCTTGAAATTCCATTCCGGTGACTTCCGTAAAGGTCTTACTTGCTTTGTACAGGGTATGTTCCGGCGCACTTTCAAGCGGTTCTCCATCTTTATTAAAGAAAGAACAAAGCATGGACAAAGTCGGTATTTCTGCAAACGGATCAACAAATGCTGTGCAAAAACGAGGAATCACGTAAAGGTCACTACTGCCCGCCTCTATAAAAGAGAAAAGACTGGAACCGTCTACCCGTTCTCCACAAGTGAGAATAGCTTCCAGATAAGCTTGATTATTAATAACAAAGTTCAGTGTTTTCAAACGACCGTCTCCCGCCGGATACATAAAATTGACCATGCGGATATCTTTTTCTCGAATAAATGAAACAATATCGGCTTTAGTAAATTCAGAAGTCGGCTTCTGGAAGAATGCCACCAATTGGTTTGCATTCATTGATAATTCTTGATTCATAATCGGTTGTTTTTCGTTGTTATATGATTAAAACGGTTTGCTGAATGCCAAAGATAAGGAAAAATTCACTAAATTCGTGCCGAACTAACGAAAAAGTAACTCATGGAGGTATTTACAAACAGCTGGAATAGTCGGAAATATCAGATTGGCTATGCTCTAAGCGGAGGATTTATTAAAGGATTTGCCCATTTGGGAGTAATGCAGGCTCTTTTGGAGCATGATGTCAAACCGGATATTATCTCCGGAGTAAGTGCCGGAGCACTCGCAGGAGTATTCTACGCGGATGGTAATGAACCTCATAAAGTTCTCGATTATTTCTCCGGACATAAATTTCAGGACTTAACAAAATTGGTTATTCCCAAGAAAGGGCTATTCGACCTTTGTGAGTTTATTGATTTTCTCCGAACAAACTTAAAGGCTAAGAATCTGGAGGATTTACAAATCCCTTTGATTATCACCGCAACCGATCTCGACCACGGACGTATGGTTCATTTCCATCGTGGCACCATAGCGGAGCGGGTAGCCGCTTCCTGCTGCATGCCTGTCATGTTCGCTCCTGTCAACATAGAAGGTACTAATTATGTAGATGGCGGGCTGATGATGAATCTTCCGGTTTCTACTCTTCGCAGGATTTGTGATAAAGTAGTGGCTGTCAATGTAAGTCCTATCATGGCACAAGATTATAAAATGAATATTGTAAGTATCGCTATGCGTTCATTCCATTTTATGTTCCGTGCAAATACTTTTCCCGAAAGAGAAAAATGCGATTTATTGATCGAGCCTTATAATTTATACGGATACAGCAATACGGAACTAGAAAAAGCAGAAGAAATCTTTGAACAAGGATATAGTACTGCCAACGAGGTACTCAACCAATTATTGGAAGAAAAAGGGAATATATGGAGATAATCCATATTTTTCCTCCAAATAACAATAAATATAAAAATCTACTCGATATGAATGACGAAAAGAAAATAATTATCTATCAAGTGTTCACACGCCTGTTTGGAAATAATAACAATCACTGTGTTTACAATGGGGATATCAGTACCAACGGTTGTGGAAAAATGGCGGATTTCACACTGAAAGCACTAGGAGAAATAAAAAAACTAGGTAGCACACATATATGGTATACAGGCATTATCGAACATGCCACACAAACAGATTATCGCCGTTACAACATCGCGCCTGACCACCCTGCCGTTGTGAAAGGCAAGGCCGGATCACCCTATGCTATCAAAGATTATTATGATGTTGACCCCGACTTGGCAAATGATGTGCCGGGACGCATGAAAGAATTTGAGAATCTGGTGAACCGTACTCATCGTGCAGGGCTAAAAGTGATTATAGACTTTGTGCCCAACCACGTAGCCCGTCAATACCATTCGGATGCACAGCCCGACGGAACGACAGAGCTGGGAGCCAACGATGATTCAAGTTTGGCTTTCAGTCCGTACAACAATTTTTATTATATTCCTCAGGCTGAACTTCGCGCTCAGTTTGACATGAAAAACGGCGCTGCAGAGCCTTACCATGAATTTCCGGCCAAAGCAACCGGAAATAATCGTTTTGACGCTACTCCTAATATCAATGACTGGTATGAGACAATTAAACTGAATTACGGAGTGGATTATCAAAACGGTGGTACCTGTCATTTCTCCCCGACTCCGGATACATGGATAAAGATGCTGGATATACTTCTTTTTTGGGCATCAAAAAACATTGATGGCTTCCGTTGCGATATGGCGGAAATGGTCCCCGTAGAGTTTTGGGAATGGGCTATTCCACAAGTGAAAGAAGCTTATCCCGAAATTATTTTTATCGCAGAAGTCTACAATCCGAATGAATACCGCAACTATCTGTTTCGTGGAAAATTTGATTATTTGTATGATAAAGTAGGATTATATGATACTTTAAGAAATGTAGCCTGCGGATATGAATCTGCTACCGCCATTACACATTGCTGGCAAAGTCTGAACGGGATTGAGAAAAGAATGCTTAATTTCCTTGAGAATCATGACGAACAACGCATCGCTTCTGATTTCTTTGCCGGTAATCCGCGTAAAGGCATCCCGGCACTCATTGTTTCCGCCTGTATGAATACAAATCCCATGATGATTTACTTTGGGCAGGAGTTTGGAGAAATGGGTATGGATAATGAAGGATTCAGCGGAAGAGACGGGCGAACCACCATCTTTGACTACTGGAGTGTAGAGACTATCCGTCGTTGGTGCAACGGAGGTAAGTTTGATGGAAAAATGCTCACCGAAGATCATAAATACCTATATGATATCTATCAGAAGGTACTTACACTTTGTAATGAAGAACCGGCAATCACGCAAGGAGTATTCTTTGATTTGATGTATGCTAACATTAACGGATGGCGTTTCAATGAGCATAAGCAATATACTTTCATGAGAAAATATAAAAATGAACTGTTGTTTTTCGTTATCAATTTCGATAGCCAATTAGTAGACGTCGCAATCAATATTCCTTCACATGCTTTCGATTTCTTGCAAATTCCTCAAATGGAAAGTTATCAAGCGGTTGACCTGATGACGGGAGCTAAAGAAGAGATCTGTTTGTTACCATATAAACCAACAGAGATTGCAGTGGGAGCTTACAACGGAAAAATTCTAAAAATCACGTATTAGACTATACACTCTCATTTTATGCACATCATTCAAACAAATATTCAAAAAGGCTGTTTTAAGTAGACAATTAATAATCCTCTAAACTCAAAGCTTATGAAAAAATTTAATATTTGGACAGTCGCGTTACTTTTGATAATATCCGTATCCACTTTTGCCAATACTCCTTCCGGTAATATTCAGTCAACTTTCAAAAAGATGTATCCAAAGGCTAATGATATAGCTTGGTCACAAGATGATGGATATTATTGTGCCAATTTTGTAATGAACGGATTCACTAAAAACGTATGGTTTAATGCTCAAGGGCAATGGGCTATGACGCAGACCGACCTCGTCAGCCTCGACCGTTTATCGCCTGCCGTTTATAATGCTTTCGTATCCGGATCTTACGCAAGCTGGGTGGTAGATAATGTAACGATGGCCGAATTCCCAAAATGGCAAGCCATTATAGTGATTAAAGTAGGCCAGGATAATGTCGACATTAAATATCAGTTATTCTATACTCCACAGGGCGTTTTGTTGAAAACACGCAACGTGAGTTATTTACATGATATTCTCGGTCCAAGTACATTTTTTCTTAACTAAAAAAGAGTGCATATAGAAAAAAGCCCCTGCAGATGTAATGATTTGCAGGGGCTTCTATTTTGTGTGAAAAGAGTTATTTCTTCTTTCTAAGCACTACAGCAGTACGTGCAGGTATATAGAGTTTTAACCACTCTTTCTTTTCTTTTTTGTACAACGGATCAGCATTCGTAAAATGAACGATAGAATCATCGGTCAAGCCATTTCCTCCAAACGAGACATTATCCGTATTCAGTATAACCTCGTATGCGCCCGGAGTCACCAGAAAACCATAATCGGTGAACGACTGTTTCGGATTAAAATTGAAGACGAATATCAAATCCTTACGACCATATGCCAATACCTGATCACCATCATTATGCCAGATTTCCTGAACAGGTGTTGCCTGGAAGTTTTTTACACTCTTGATTACTTTCAGCATTTCCGCATCAAAGTCTCCCATATAATGATAAGTAAGATCCTTATTATCTACCAAATTCCATTGGCGACGGGCATATTTGCAAGACCATCCATTACCTTCGCGCGGGAAGTCAATCCATTCCGGATGACCGAACTCATTACCCATAAAGTTTAAATATCCTCCATTGATTGTAGAGGCTGTCAGTAGACGGATCATTTTGTGTAAGGCAATACCCCTATTAACTACATAATTTTCATCCCCTTTCTGCATATGCCAATACATATCAGCATCAATCAAACGGAAAATAATTGTCTTATCTCCCACCAATGCCTGGTCATGACTCTCCGCATACGATATAGTTTTCTCATCCTGGCGACGATTGGTGACTTCCCAGAACATACTGGAAGGTTTCCAGTCCTCATCAATCTTTTCTTTAATCGTCTTAATCCAGTAATCCGGAATATTCATAGCCATGCGATAATCAAATCCGTAACCACCGTCCTCTACTTTCGCAGCCAATCCCGGCATACCAGAAACTTCTTCTGCAATTGTGATAGCTTTCGGATTAACCTGATGAATCAACTCGTTAGCCAACGTCAGATAACAAATCGCATTATCATCTTGATGTCCGTTGAAATAATCTCCATAATTACAGAACGCCTCTTCCAAACCATGACTATAATATAACATAGACGTTACTCCATCAAAACGGAATCCGTCAAATTTATACTCCTCCAGCCAGAACTTACAGTTAGACAATAGGAAATGAATCACTTCATTCTTACCATAATCAAAACAAAGAGAATCCCAAGCCGGATGTTCGCGACGTCCACCCGGATAGAAATACTGGTTCGGATCACCAGCAAAATTACCTAAACCTTCCACCTCATTCTTTACAGCATGAGAATGAACGATATCCATAATTACAGCAATTCCCATCTCATGTGCCGCATCAATCAAGGCTTTCAATTCGTCAGGAGTACCAAAACGGGAAGAAGCAGCAAAGAAGCTAGATACATGATAACCGAAACTCCCATAGTATGGATGTTCTTGAATAGCCATAATCTGAATGCAATTGTATCCTTCCTTTGCGACACGCGGAAGTATCTTTTCACGAAATTCATTATAGCTTCCAACTTTCTCTTCCTGTTGTGCCATGCCGATATGGCATTCGTAAATCAACAAAGGATTAGTGGTAGGCTTAAATGCCTTCTTCCTAAATTTATAGGGGTTCTCCGGAGCCCACACTTGCGCACTGAATATCTTTGTCTGTTCATCCTGAACCACCCGTGTAGCCCAAGCTGGAATACGTTCACCTTGACCACCATCCCAATATATATTCAGTTTGTACAAGTCTCCATGATGAATAGCATCTTCCGGAAGATTGATTTCCCAAATTCCATTCTTCAGCTTCTTCAACTTGTAAGCAGCTTTTTCTTCCCAATTATTGAATGTACCTACCATATAAATATGTGTAGCATTCGGCGCCCATTCACGAAAAGTCCATCCTTTGGCAGTACGGTGCAATCCGAAGTAAAGATATCCCGATGCAAAGTCCGAAAGAGTTTGCTTTCCTTTATTGGTTAATTCGGCCTCCTTGTTCAGCACATATTGATGACGACCTGTGATTGCATCAGCAAAAGGCTCCAGCCATGGGTCATTTTTGATAAGATTAAGTGTCTTTTCCATATCAGAATTGAATTTAGATTATGCTTTTACTTTTACTATTACTTTCTTCACACCCTCCGGAGTAATGCCGGGGGCATGTCCGTCTTGAGGAAAGAAAATAGCAAACATTCCCGGCTTCACAGTGATATAAGTTTCAGCTAATCCTTCAAAAAAAGTAATATCTTTTTCTGCATTATAAGGCGCATCTGCCGGAATACAGTCTTTTGCAGCAGTATATCCCATGATTTCCGTTCCTGACAATGGAATCTGAATATCAATAAAATCACGATGTGTCTCCAGCTTGGCTTCTTCCTTCGTTTTAGGCTTGGTTTGTGCTATATTTACCAACAAATCTTTTCCTTTCAACTCCGTCTTACCTATTTCCATAGTCTGAAGATCATGAGATTTTAAAAACTCAATAGCTTGTGCAAACAACGGATTCAAAGACGCATATTTCTCCAGATTTTCTAAAGTATCTACTACCATATCAAGTTCAATTTTAAAGTTTATATTTTAGGGATTATTCAAAATCATCAATAGTGTAATTAATAAAATCGGCAAACCGTTTAAATTGCCGGAACGCCTTGTCTATTTGCTCCAACACATCAGATTGAGTAAAAAAACTATCAGAGACATTATAAGAACAGATGTATTCTTTGCACTTCAAATAGTCAATATGCTTGAAATCTTTCGGAAAGCCTTTAGGAGCGGTTTTCAAGAAATCCTCACCTATCACCGGAAAATATTTCTTAAATTCCGGATCTTCTGCAATAGCAACAAATTCTTCAATATTATCATAAATAGATTGCCGGACAGCTTTTAAGACATTTGAAGGTAGACAGAGACTTCCTCCGGCAAGCATAGAACCATTCGGTTGCAAATGCACATAATATCCGCAATGATTTGATTTCTTGCCTTTCGCATTAATATATCCTCCAAAATGTATTTTATAGGGTGTTTTATCTGCAGAAAAGCGGGTATCCCGGTAAATACGATAAGTACAGTCTTTGGGCTGAATTCCCCGAATCGTTTCGTCAAACAGAGATATACGGGCAATCACTGTTGCCAGAAAGTTATCAAACTCAGCACGAGCCAATTCATATTCCGCCTTATGCTCATTAAACCACTCGCGATTATTATTCGCGGAAAGATCTTTTAAAAACTGAAAGATAACGGGTATGTTCATCTTTATCATTTTCTATTATTACCCTACAAACGTACAAATTTTATTTCATATAAACTACAAAACGCAACAAAAGGACATAAAAAAAGCATCGGCCTGGTAAAACCGATGCTCTAACACATTTATCAAAAAAACAGACTCTTCTGTCTCTGACGTACTTTAGCTTTCACAAGTGGAGTACAATCTCTTTTAATTAATCTTATATCTAATACTATGAAAAACACATAAATATAACAGACGAAAGAACACCTTTGTTCAAAGGTTCTCTAAATATTTCTGTTAATAATAGTTTATAGAATTAAATGTTTTTCATCAATCGGTATCACGATTTGTCCCCAATCAATCATCGCATTGAATAACATAATACGGAAATAGCTTCCCAACTGTGTATGCAATATCTCCTTTTCTTGAATCAAATGCTTGTCCAGAAGTTCAGCCCGCTTGGTCCCCTTGAGTAGCGGGCACGACGGAGTAAACCATGTATTGCCGTCATAAAGAGCTATATTGGAAATAGACGTATCCGTCAGGTATCCGTTTCTTACCACTAATATATCATCAGCCGTTTCTCTCTGGGCGTACAATGAATTTAGTTCTTCCCGATTCGTACTTTTATAAGTATAATCAATAGTATCCGACGTAACCAGACGTAAAGAGGAAACTTTGCGCCTCTGATAAGGAACGTATGTAATTTCTTCTATCGCTTTTCCGTAAGCAATCCGGCATTTCCAGATACCTTCCAATGATTGGGGAGAAATAAATTCACCTAAGTCAATATCGGCAACATCTTGCCAGAAGGCGGCACGAGTCCGGTTGCAACGTTCCGTATGATAATTGATATTATAAATCTTTCCATCTTCTATTCGGATCGTTTCAATAAATGGGCACATATACTTTCTGTTTCATTTCATTATATTCATTTTCCACATCACTTTGGCTGGTAATCCCACCCCCACTCTTAAAATACATTTTACCACCCTCCTGCTCCACAAAACGGATCATAACTGCGCTATCGAGGTCCTTACCGTCAAAATAGCCCATAATACCTGTATAGAATCCCCTGTCATAGGTTTCAGCCTCCTTGATAATCTGCATTGTTTTTTTCTTCGGAGCTCCTGTGATAGAACCGGCTGGTAAAAGCCGGAATATAATACTTCCCAAATTTGTCAGATAATCATCCGGCAGTACACCCTGTATTTCAGAACTTGTCTGAAGAATACTCCCTTGATTGGTCTGCAATTTATCAATATACCGGTATCGGGATACGGATACTTGTTCGGCCACCATGCTCAAATCATTACGAATCAAATCTACAATAGTGGCATGTCCCGC
>OGLM01002840.1_pt1 | contig 15164 bp, 8 predicted proteins | sample 1572531 | NCBI WGS metagenome assembly OGLM01 (sample SAMEA2581909, study PRJEB24529) | metagenome | biome: Human gut stool | place: China | collected 2011 | reverse complement strand
CTATCCATACATATTCTCCCATAAGTTCCCAAATTAGTAATATAAACAAGAATTTACAATTGCAAGCACAAGCTATCTACACTCATATGATTATTGATGAAGCCGATGAATCGTGGCATCAAGGTCTATTATCCGATGTTGCCACAATTACAATGGGGCAATCTCCCAAGGGCGATACCTATAATGAAGTAGGCACCGGATCTGTTTTCTTTCAAGGAAGAGCAGAATTTGGTTTCCGATTCCCAACGCGAAGACTTTACACAATAGATCCTAAGCGTATGGCTAAGGCCAGCGATGTCCTTATGAGCGTCAGAGCACCTGTCGGCGATCTCAATGTTGCTTATGAGGATTGTTGCATAGGAAGAGGACTCGCAGCCATTCGTTCTCAAGATAATCATCAATCATTCGTTCTTTATACGATGTTTGCTCTTCGTGATCAACTAGATATCTTTAACGGAGAAGGGACCGTTTTTGGTTCGATAAATAGAGAGTCTTTAAATAATATGCCAATTATTATTCCCCCATGTAAAATCATTGATAATTTCGAGTCGATCGTGTCACCAATGGATGCCGCCATTCGAAATAACTATGAGGAAAGCTGTCACTTACAAGCTATACGGGATAGAATGCTTCCACGATTAATGTCGGGCAAACTAGATGCCTCAGTGATAGATCTCTAAGCTATTAAATTCTTGTTTATTACTGTATGTTTGACAAAAGTCCATTTTATTCTATCCATAGGGAGTTGATTTTATGGCAGGAAGTTATACGGAAGCGGATTATGAAAATACAATTATAGAGTTATTCCGCAATATGGGGTGGCAGTACGTATATGGGCCGGACCTGGAGCGGGATTATCATGATCCTCTTTATGAAGATGAGCTGGATATGGCGCTTCATCGTATCAATCCGGCTATGCCGGAAAGTGCCATTCAGGATGCTCTTTTCAAACTCAAAAATTTTGAAAATGCGGATCTTGTCCAGAAGAATGCAGCCTTTACCGATTACATCCAGCACGGAGTGGAAGTGCGCTATTTTGAGGGGGAAGAAGAAAGGGCGGGCATTGTTTATCTGGTGGATTATAAGAATCCGGATAATAACTCCTTTGTCATTGCTAATCAGTGGACATTCATTGAGAACAGCAATAAGCGGCCGGATATACTTCTTTTTCTGAACGGGCTGCCGGTGGTTCTTATGGAGTTGAAGTCGCCTTCCCGGGAAGAAACGGATGCTTCGGAGGCTTATATACAGATACGCAATTATATGCATGAAATCCCATCCATGTTCATTTATAACTGTATCTGCGTCATGAGTGACCAGTTGACCAGCAAAGCAGGAACGATTACTTCCGGCGAAGATCGGTTTATGGAATGGAAAACGAAAGATGGCAGCTATGAAAATACGCAGTATGCCCAGTTTGATACCTTCTTCGAGGGAATGTTTGAGAAGAGACGGCTGCTGGATATTATTAAGAATTTCATCTGCTTTTCCAATGAGGGATTGAATAAGTCCAAAATCCTGGCAGGGTATCATCAGTATTTTGCTGTCCGTAAAGCGGTGGAATCAACCAAAAAAGGAATGGCTTCTGATGGCAGGGGCGGTGTATTTTGGCATACGCAGGGCAGCGGGAAATCTCTGTCCATGGTTTTCTATGCCCATTTACTGGAAGAATCGCTTCAGTCCCCAACCATCGTTGTTATTACAGATCGTAATGATTTGGATGATCAGCTGTACGGGCAGTTTGCCAAGTGCAAGGATTTTCTCAGGCAGGCGCCGGTGCATGCAAAAAGCAGGCAGAATTTAAAGGATTTGCTGGATGGACGTAAGGCTAATGGAATTATTTTCACCACTATGCAGAAATTTGAGGAATCCCATGAGCCTCTCTCTCAAAGACACAATATCATTGTCATGGCTGACGAAGCACATCGCGGGCAGTATGGACTTAAGGAAAAAATTGACTCCAAAACCGGAGAAATCAAAATAGGCACGGCACGTATTATCCGCAACAGCCTGCCTCACGCTACCTATATCGGATTTACAGGTACACCGATTGCTTTCAAGGATAGAAATACCAGGGAGGTTTTTGGCGATTATATCGATATTTACGATATGACGCAGGCTGTGGAAGATGGTGCTACCAGGCCGGTTTACTATGAAAGCCGTGTTATCAAATTGAAGCTGGACAAGGATACTCTTGCTTTGATTGATAAAGAATATGATATTATGGCAGAAAATGCGGATCCTGCTGTTATTGAACGGAGCAAAAAGGAACTGGGCCAGATGGAGGCCATCCTTGGTAATGACAAAACGATTGATTCGCTGGTTTGTGATATATTGGATCACTACGAGAATTACCGTGAAAATTTACTCACCGGTAAGGCTATGATCGTAGCCTATTCACGTCCCATAGCCATGAAAATTTACAAGCGAATTCTTGAACTCAGGCCTTCGTGGACAGAAAAAGTGAAGGTTGTCATGACGGGATCCAATAAGGATCCGGAAGAATGGGCCAAGATCATAGGAAATAAACATCATAGAGATGAACTGGCTGCAGAATTTAAGGATAACGACAGCCCTTTCAAAATTGCGATTGTGGTGGATATGTGGCTCACCGGTTTTGATGTTCCTTCCCTGGCTACCATGTATCTTTATAAACCCATGAAGGGGTATAACCTGATGCAGGCAATCGCTCGAGTGAATCGTGTGTTCCAGGATAAAGAGGGCGGCCTGATTGTCGATTATGTTGGCATTGCTTCCGCATTGAAGGAAGCTATGAATGACTACACTGCCAGGGATAGGAAAAACTATGGCGATACGAATGTTGCCAAAGTGGCATATCCGAAATTTCAGGAAAAATTGGCAGTCTGTGAGGATTTATTCTATGGCTATGATTATTCCGATTTCATTCATGGAAGTAATCTTGCCCGTTCGAAGGCCATCAGCGGAGCTGTAAACTTTATTGTCGCTGTTGGTAAGGAGAAAGATAGGGATACTTTCCTCAAGGAAGCATTAATCTTGAAGCAGGCGCTTTCGCTATGTTCCTCTTTGGCTATGGAAAAGGAGCGGATTGAGGCAGCATTCTTTGAGTCGGTTCGTGTACTGGTCAATCGGCTGGTAAATCAGGGGCAGGGGAAGAAATTCTCTTTGCCGGAAATCAATGCCAGAATTAATAATCTGCTTAAAGCCAGCATTCATAGCGATGGAGTAATCAACCTGTTTAAAGATACGGGTGGGCAGTTTTCTCTCTTTGATCCAAAATTTCTTGAAGAAATTTCAAGAATGAACGAGAAAAACCTGGCTGTAGAACTATTAAAGAAGCTGATTGCGGAACAGGTTGTTGTCTATAAACACACCAATATTGTGAAATCTCAGAAATTTAGTGAAATTCTGCAGAAGACAATGAATCAGTATCTCAATGGTATGCTTACAAATGAGCAGGTCATTGAAGAGATGTTGAATCTTGCCAAGCAGATAAGAAATGCCCAAAAAGAAGGGGCCAAGCTGGGATTGAATGCGGATGAATTGGCATTCTATGATGCACTGACAAAACCGCAGGCCATTAAGGATTTCTACGAGAACAGCGAACTGATTGCTATTACTAAAGAGCTGACAGATACACTGCGTAAAAATCGTACCATAGATTGGCAGAAGCGCGACTCGGCTCGTGCAAAAATGCGTATGCTCATTAAGCGGCTGCTTCGGAAACACCGCTATCCTCCGGAAGGCATGGAAGATGCGGTAAAGACTGTGATGACCCAGTGTGAACTCTGGGCAGACAATAGTGATATGGAGGATGAAAAACCGTCCTATTATAGCCGCTTTAAGCAGAATCACAGCAAAAACTATGGAATGGCGGCGGAATCCATTACGGAATACGGGCAGGAGTAAGTGGTTAGGAAACAGGCGGTATTGATGCCGACCATGTAACAGCCTGGAGTAAAGGCGGCTCTACCGATATTTCCAACGGTCAAATGCTTTGCAAAACCCATAACAGGGCAAAGGGGAATCGATGAGAGGGAGATTGGTTTGAAAGTATTATAGGGAGGAATAGGCTATGAAAAAAATCTTATTGTTAGTACTTTTAGCGGTGGCAGCTTTATTTTCGCCAACAGTATTTGCTGCGGATATTTCATCTACGAAACCTACTGTTGCAGTCATGAAGTATGTCCGAATTCCCTACGAAAATGATAAACAGACACAAGAAGTTGATGATGCTATCAGCAGCTTTTGCCTGGTATCGGGAATGGATAGGATTCCCAAAGAGACCATAATGAAGTCCATACCAAACTTCTTTGACGACCATCCTTTAAAGGACCGGAATGCCGGGCCTGGTATGGATTATTTGCAAGAGTTTGGTAAAGCGGCCAATGCTGATTATGTCGTATTAAGTGAGGTTCTTATTAGTGATATTCATGCCGGTTCGTTTTTTAATACATCTCCCGTATTCACCGCTCGTTCCAAGATTAGAGTTGTAAAAGTTGGAGGAACCGATATTTTAACCACACAATCGGAAGGCAAAGTAAAGCAAAAGGAATTATATAAACTTTCTCTTGATGCTATAGATAAAGCAAAACAGGAAGTAAAAACCAAAAATATTCTATTTTTAAAATAAAGGAATCATCTATCCGTCTGCTCTCCCCTCAACTGTATTTCGCCGCGTAAATATGACTTTATTGCAACCACAAACATTGAAACTTTACTATTTGATATTTGACTCTCTTGCTGTTTCTGCTATACTAAGGCCAGAGGTAAGAAAGGTCTTATCTCCACCACATTGCCAGAGGAAATCCTGCTGCTGTCTGCATATAAACCCCGTTTGTAGATTCGTATTAGCATCACAACCTCAACGATTCGTCTTTTTTCATAGTCAGATGAAATGTGGATCCGGAATTGAGCTCGTTAGTGATGGCGGCAGGGCAATGAATCCCCTCCTTTCCCCTGGCAGTATTTTAAAGGAACCCTGTGGTTCCTGAAAAACGCCTTCGTTCCCCGCAGACGAAGGCGTTTTTCCATGGGAAAAATGAGAGGTTTGAGGGAAGAGAATTGAGAATTGAGATTTGAGGTTTGAGGATGGGGATTGGAGAGGGTGCCTTGGGGCACCGCTTTTTTATTGGGCTGGTGGGCTGAGCGGTGGCGCTAACGGCGTGTACTATGTCCGGCGGGAATCAATGGCACGAAAAAGCAGTGGAGCGGCTCCACTGCTTTTCTTATTTCATCATTTCTTTCCATTCGTCGGGGTAGTCGCCGCGGTATTCTACCACCTCATCCATTGGTTTTCTGGGAAGGGGGCGGACTTCTTTGTCGGTGTAGCCGAAGGCGATGGCGGCAGCCATTTCTCCGTCTTCATGGAGCCATTCTTTCAGTTCGTCGTAGGCGAAGAAGACGTTGCAGGTCCAGAGGCTTCCGATGCCGCGGTCTGTGGCTTCGAGGCACATGTTCTGGATGGCGGCGCTGATGGACTGGATGTCTGCCAGTTCCATGAGGTATTCGTCCTTGGGATGGTCTTCGCGGTAGTTAAGGCCTTTGGTGTTCATGACGAATACGATGACCGGCGCCTGTTCCAGCACCCGGGCGGTGTAGATGGCGGAGGGGATGAATTTTTCGTATTTCTTTCCGAAGATGGCGTTTTCTTCACCCTTCCTGTTTTTCATGATGCCTTCTTTCAGGCATTTCACCATGGCTTTCCTTTCGGCGCCGCGGATAACGATGAATTTCCAGGGCTGGGCGTTCTTTTCAGAGGGGGCCCACATGCCTGCTTCCAGAATCTGGTTCAGGTCTTCTTCGGGGATAGGTCTCTGGAGGAAATGACGTATACTTCTTCTTTTATAAATGGCTTCGATCACTGTGGTATTCCTTTCAATGCATAAGTTTTTGTGCTATATGAGACTGCATAAAAGAAATTATATGAAATTTTGAGCGATAAAGCAAGTCTTTTAGACCGGTGGTCATTAATTAGACGATAGAAGGTAGATGGTAGAAAATAGAAGATAGACGATAGAGGGTAGAAGATAGATGGGGGCTGAGCGATGTGCACCGGCGCCTTCCCGCTGGCTTGTATTTACCACCGTTTGTCTCATAAACGTCATGCACCGAGATTCTTCGCTGGTGCTCAGAATGACCCGTGAGGCGGGAAGGCGCTCCCGTAACGCTGACTTCATACTTATCGCCGAAGGCGATACCACCACCCTCTGAACCCTCTGAACCCTCTGAACCCTCTGAACCCTCACGCCGCAGGCGTGTCCATGAACCTTCTGAACCCTTTGAACCCTCTGCCGCTTCATGGTATAATGGGAACGTAATTATGAACCCATTCATCATTGGTTTAAAGGAGCGATAGAATGAGCAAAGTATATGTAACAGGACATAAATCCCCGGACACCGACAGCATTGCCGCTGCCATTTCCTATTCCTATCTGAAAAGACAGCTGGGAATGGATGCTGTGGCTGCCAGGGCAGGGGAACCGAATAAGGAAACGAAATTCGCCCTCGACTATTTCAAGGTAGAAGCACCGGTTCTTCTTACCAATGTGGCAAGAAAGAGCGAATCCGACGAAAAGACAAAAATCATTCTGGTGGACCACAACGAATCCAAACAGTGCGTAGACGGTATTAAAGATGCTGACGTGCTGGAACTGATCGACCATCATCGTCTTGGCGATTTTGAAACGGAAAGCCCTATTTTCATTCTCATCCGTCCGGTGGGCTGCGTAAATACCGTGATTTATGGCCTTTATAAGCAGAATGGTGTAAAACCGTCCAAGGAAGTGGCAGGCATGATGCTTTCCGCCATCATTTCCGATACCGTCCTCTTCCGTTCTCCTACCTGCACCGAAGAAGATAAAAAGGCGGTGAAGGAACTTGCTGAAATTGCCGGCGTGGACTATGAAAAGTACGGCATGGACATGCTGAAGGCCGGTGCCGATATTTCCGACTACCCCGCTGAAAAGCTGGCCCACAACGACACCAAGGAATTTGAAGCAGGCGGCAAAACCTTCTCCTGCGGCCAGATTTCTGTGATGGACGTGGATCCCATCAACGCTAAAAAAGCGGACATCATGAAGGCTCTGGAAGCCACAAAGGCAGAGAAGAACTACGAAGCTTCCTACCTCATGGTGACCAATATCCTCACCGAAGACACCTTCCTCTGGTTTACCAAAGGCGCCGAAGAAGCAGCTGAAAAAGCATTCGGCAAAAAAGCGGAAGACGGCATGGTTTACCTGCCGAAAGTCATGTCCCGTAAAAAACAGGTGGCTCCGTTCCTCTTAAAGGTATATGGAGAATAATGAAATCCTGAGGATGGTCGGCCTATCGTCAGTCCTCTGAGGAAGAACTCATACATGACTCTGTCATATATGAGTTCTTCTTTTTTAGCTAGCCACTAGCCACTAGTCCACTAGCTCACTAGTCCACTAGCTCACTAGTCCACTAGCCCACTAGCCCCCTAGCTCACTAATCAACAAAGGAGTAAGAATGACAGATTTTTTACATACATTAAATGACCGCCAGCTGGAGGCGGTGAAGCAGGTGGAAGGACCGGTCCTCATTATGGCCGGCGCCGGTTCCGGCAAGACGAAAGCCTTGACCTGCCGCATTGCCTACATGCTTTCCCTGGGCATCCGGCCCGGCGAGATCCTGGCTATTACCTTTACCAATAAGGCGGCCAAGGAAATGCGGGACCGCGTCCACGGTCTGGTAGGGCCTTCGGCGGATAAGATCTGGATGTATACCTTCCATTCCTTCGGTGCCCGTTTCCTTCGCCGGGAAATCAACAATTTCCCGCCCTACACCGATAAATTCACCATTTACGATTCCGATGATTCCAAGCAGCTGGTGAAGAATGTGCTGAAGGAACTGAACCTGGATGACAAACAGTTCCAGCCCCGCTCCATTCAGAGCGCCATTTCTACCGCAAAAAACAAGCTTTTAAGCCCGAAGGCGTTCCGCCAGCAGGCGGGAGGCAATTTCTATAACCTGAAAGTGGCCGACGTATATGACCTGTACGACAAGCATATGAAGCAGAACAATGCCCTTGATTTCGATGACCTGCTTTTCATTACCACCGCCCTTCTGGCCAATGAAACCATTCGGAAGCGCTGGCAGGATCGTTTCCATTACATCCTTATCGACGAATATCAGGATACGAACCATGCCCAGTACCTTATGGCGAAATACATCGCCGGCAGCCTCCAGAATATCTGCGCCGTAGGCGATGCGGACCAGAGCATTTACTCCTGGCGCGGTGCGGACCTTCGGAATATTATGGATTTCAAATCCGACTATCCCAAAGCAAAGATTATCAAGCTGGAGCAGAATTATCGGTCCACCCAGACCATTCTTGATGCTGCCAATGCGGTGATTGAGAACAACCCGGACCGTCCCTCCAAGAAGCTGTGGACAGAGCAGCGGGGTGGCGCCCATCTTCAGTGGTACACCGCCATGGATGAACATAATGAAGCGGAATTCATTGTGAACACCATGAAGAAGAAGCACGACGAGGAACATGTGCCCTATGGAAATATGGCAGTGCTCTACCGCATGAACGCCCAGTCCCGTGTACTGGAAGAAACGCTGGTGAAGCGGGGCATCGGCTACACCATGGTAGGGGGGACTCGTTTCTACGACCGTGCGGAAATCCGGGATGTTATGGCCTACCTCAAGGTTATCAATAATTTCAGGGATAACATCAGCCTTACCCGTATTATCAATGTGCCAAAGCGCGGCATCGGCGCCACCACAGTGCAGAAACTCTCTGACTATGCCAACGCAGGGGACATGTCCATGTTTGAAGGCATCATGGCTCTGGAAGGTTCTCCCATTTCCGCCTCCGCCCAGCTGAAGCTGCAGAACTTCAGCGCCCTTATCTTTGATTTCCTGAATGCATCCACGGAAATGAACATTTTCGACCTGATCCAGAAGATTTTGACCGATACGAAGTACCTGGTGCAGCTGCAGGAAAGCGATGACCCCCAGGCACAGAGCAGGGAAGAAAACCTGGGCGAACTTCTTTCTGTGGCCAAGGATTTCACCACCACCCATCCCGGTGAAGGACTGGCGGAATTCCTGGAACAGGTGGCCCTGGTAAACGATGTGGACGGATATGAAGAAACGGATGACAAGGTCACCCTCATGACCATGCACAGCGCCAAGGGGCTGGAGTTCCCGGTGGTTTTCCTTCCGGGAATGGATGAAGGCATTTTCCCCGGCGTCCGCTCTCTCATGGAAGAATCCCGTCTGGAAGAGGAAAGGCGTCTCTGTTACGTGGCCATTACAAGAGCGAAGAAGGAACTTTATCTCTGCAATGCCCACATGCGTACCATGTACGGCCAGATGAAGCCCTATGCTGCCAGCCGTTTCCTGGAAGAAATCCCTTCCGACCTTATAGACCATGTAGGAAACGACAGGAAGAAGGAAGCTATTAAAAGTGCCGGCCGCTGGCATAACGAAAGCAGGAGCCGCTATGCCCTTTCCGACTCCGCCGTGGTGAACAAACCTAAAAAGACCGGCGTCCAGGCCCGGTATGACTGGAAAGTGGGAGACATCGCTGCTCATAACCTCTGGGGAAAGGGGAAAGTGGTGGCTGTTATTGGAAATGACAAGAATATGATGATTAAAGTGGATTTCCAGGGCAAGGTGCGCCAGCTCATGGTCACCTTTGCCCCTATCAGGAAGGAAGAATAGAGGAATAACTATGGCATCTGAAGAAATCATAAAAAAGGTGCAGGAGCTCCGGAAGGAAATCCGTCATCACAGCTACCTGTACTATGTGAAGGATGCGCCGGAAATCACGGATTATGAATTCGACCACCTCTACCGCCAGCTGGTGGATCTGGAAAAGGAATATCCCGAACTGGTAACGCCGGATTCTCCTACCCAGCGGGTGGGAGGCAAAGCATCCGACGATTTTGGAAAAGTCCGTTTCCGTAAGCCCATGCTCAGCCTGGCCAATGCCTTCAGCGCCGATGAACTTCGTGACTTTGACCGCCGGGTGAAGGAAGGGCTGGGCGTCACTTCGGTGGAATATATTACGGAACTTAAAATCGACGGCCTTTCCATGAACCTTATCTATGAAAACGGCAGCCTGGTGCAGGGCTTAACCCGCGGCGACGGCAGGGTGGGGGAAGACGTGACGGCCAATGTAAAGACCATTCACACCATTCCCCTTTACATTGAAAATGCACCGCCCTACATGGAAGTGAGAGGCGAAGTGTACATGCCCAGAAAAAGCTTCATCGCCCTCAACGAAGAAAGGGATGAAGCGGGGCTCATGCCCTTTGCCAACTGCAGGAACGCCGCAGCCGGGTCCCTTCGCCAGCTGGATCCCCATGTCACCGCCTCCCGGAACCTGGCCTTCTTTGCCTATGCCCTGGGCGATATCCAGGGGCTGGAAATTCATTCCCAGGAAGAACTCTTAAAGCAGCTGGAAGCCTTCCATTTCCAGGTGAACCCGAACTATCGGAAATGGGAGTCCATCGAAGGTGTCATCAAAGGGGTCAATGATTGGGAAGTGAAGCGCCATGACCTGGGTTATGACACCGACGGCATGGTGATTAAAGTCAATGACTTTGCCCAGCAGAATATACTGGGGGCTACAGTGAAAGACCCCAAGTGGGCCATGGCTTACAAGTATCCGCCGGAAGAAGCGGAAACGAAAGTGGAGCGCATCATCGTCACCATGGGCCGCACCGGCGTCCTTACCCCGTCGGCGGATCTCACGCCGGTTCATCTGGCAGGCACCACGGTGAAACGGGCCACCCTCCACAATATGGATTTCATCCATGAAAAGGACATTCGGGTGGGGGACCATGTCATGATTTATAAGGCAGGAGAAATCATCCCCGAAATTTCTACTGTCCTCAAGGACAAACGCACGGGGAAGGAAGAGATTTTTGAAATGCCCATGACCTGCCCCATCTGCGGAGAGCCGGTGCACCGCATCGAAGGCGAAGCAGCCTACCGCTGTACCAATCCAAACTGTGGCGGTGTGGTACGGGAAAAACTCATCCACTTCGCCTCAAGGGATGCCATGGACATCGAAGGCATGGGTCCCTCGGTGGTAGACAGCCTTTTAGCTGCCCGCCTGGTGAATGACCCCGGTGACTTTTACCGTTTGAAACAGGAAGATATAGAGCAGATTGAACGGATGGGTGAGAAGAGTGCTGCCAACCTGGTCGCTGCCATTAACGACAGCAAAGGAAGAGGCCTTGCCAAACTTCTCTTCGGCCTGGGCATCCGCTTCCTGGGAGCCAAAGGCGCCGAACTTATTACCGCCCGTTTCCATACCATGGACGCAGTCATTGCCGCTTCCATCGATGAAATCCAGGAAACCGAAGGTATCGGCAAGGTCATTGCCAAAAGCCTCTACGACTACCTCCACGATGTGAAAAATCTGGCGGTCATCAACAAACTGAAAGACGCCGGCGTCCTCATGGAAGAAGTGGCAGAAACGCCCGCAGGCCAGGCCTTCGCCGGTGAAATGGTGGTGCTCACAGGCAAACTCTCCGCCATGGGCAGAAGAGAAGCCGGAGAAATCATCAAACAGCAGGGCGGAGATACCCAGTCCTCCATTACAAACAAAACCACCCTGGTGGTGGCCGGTGCTGACGCAGGAAGCAAGCTGGAAAAGGCAAGAGCAAAGAATATCCCTGTGATTAACGAAGAAGAATTCCTGAGAAGAGCAGGGGTGGAAGTGGGACGATAGACGATAGAAGATAGAAGATAGAAGATAGATGATAGACGATAGACTGGCAGATGCCCTGCCTGTCAATTGTTGTACTGAACGCAGCGAAGGAGGGGGACTGGGACAGAAAAGGTCGGCACGCAGCACTGACTTTATAATCATTGCCCGCAGGGCAATCCACAACCCTCAGCGGCGCAGCCGCTGTCAAACCTAAGAACCCTCCGGCCAAAGGCCGGTCAAACTTCAGAACCCTATGAAAAAGAGGCCGCACTGCGGCCTCTTTTTCATTCCATCCCCTTGCATTTCATTTTGAATCCTGCTATGATATTTCATATCATATGTAAAAGCGAAGATGGGAAGAAGCTGCGGATGAATTTGTAGAGAGCTGCCGGTGGTGGGAAGGCGGTAAGGATGAAGCAGCGGGTCACCCCGGAGCCGGCTTATGCCCGTGGCGCACGTTATACGCAAATGAGCGATCATGTATGATTATTTAGGTGGTACCGCGGAAGCACTCTTTCGTCCTATGGGATGGAGGAGATTTTTTATTTTTAGGAGTGAAGAATATGGCAGATTTTGAAGATCTTGGCAAATATGACCCTGCTGCGATTGAGCAGAAATGGTATAAGTTCTGGGAAGATCATGATGTATTTCATGATGAACCGGATCCTTCCAAGGAACCCTACAGCATTGTGCTGCCGCCGCCGAATGTGACGGGACAGCTGCACATGGGCCATGCCCTGGATAATACACTGCAGGATATCCTGATCCGCTACAAGAGAATGCAGGGCTATAATGTGCTCTGGCTTCCGGGCAAGGACCATGCCGGCATTGCTACCCAGGTAAAGGTGGAAAAGCAGATTGCTGAGGAAGGTCTCAATAAGTATGACCTGGGCCGTGAAAAGTTCCTGGAACGGGTATGGCAGTGGAAAGAGAAATACGGCAACCGCATCGGCCTGCAGATTCGCCGCCTCGGTTCTTCCTGCGACTGGAAACGGGAAAGGTTTACCATGGACGATGTATGCGCCCGGGCGGTTCGGGAAGTTTTCGTTTCTCTCTATGAAAAAGGTCTGATTTACCAGGGATTCCGCATTACTAACTGGTGCCCCCGCTGCCAGACCGCTCTTTCCGATATCGAAGTGGAGCATGAAGATGAAGTGGGCCATCTTTGGTATTTCAACTATCCCATCGTAGGGGAAGACGGATATATTGAGATTGCCACCACCCGTCCGGAAACCATCCCCGGCGATACGGCGGTAGCTGTAAACCCCAATGATGAACGGTATGCCCACCTGGTAGGCAAGATGGTAAAGCTCCCCACCACGGACAGGGAAATCCCCATCATCGCCGATGATTATGTGGATATGGCCTATGGTACGGGCTGCGTGAAGATTACGCCGGCCCATGACCCCAACGACTTTGAAGTAGGCCAGCGCCATGACCTGCCCACCATCGTCATCATGAACAAAGATGGCACCATGAATGAAAAAGCCGGAAAATACAACGGCATGGACCGCTATGAAGCCAGAAAGGCCATTATTGAAGATTTCAAAAATGCCGGTCTTCTGGTGAAGATTGAGGAAACGAAGCACGCTGTAGGTCACTGCTCCCGCTGCAAGACAGTAGTGGAACCGATGACCACGAAGCAGTGGTTCGTCAAGATGAAGCCCCTGGCCGGCCCGGCTATGGAAGCAGTCACCTCCGGCAAGACGAAATTCGTTCCGGAACGTTTCTCCAAGACCTACATCCAGTGGCTGGAAAATATCCATGACTGGTGTATTTCCCGTCAGCTCTGGTGGGGCCACCGCATTCCTGTATGGTACTGCGATGACTGCGGCGCTGTAAGTGCATCCCGCACGGACCTCACCGAATGCCCGAAGTGCGGCAGCAAGCATATCCATCAGGATCCGGACGTACTGGATACCTGGTTCTCCTCTGCCCTGTGGCCATTCTCCACCATGGGCTGGCCGGACCAGACACCGGTGCTGAAGCAGTGGTACCCCACATCCACCATGGTCACCGGCTACGACATCATTTTCTTCTGGGTAGCCCGTATGATGTTCATGTCCATGGAATTCATGCATGAAATCCCCTTCAAGTACGTATTCATCCATGGCCTTGTCCGCGATTCCCAGGGCCGCAAGATGAGCAAGTCCCTTGGAAACGGCATTGATCCTCTGGAAGTCATTGACAAATACGGCGCCGATGCCCTCCGTTTCACCCTGGTTACCGGCAACACTCCAGGCAACGATATGCGTTTCTACTATGAAAAGGTAGAAGGAAATCGGAATTTCGCCAATAAACTCTGGAATGCCACCAAGTTCACCCTCATGAACCTGGACGACTATGATAAAGACTTCGTTCCCACCAAAGACCAGTTCACTCTGGCAGATAAATGGATTCTTGACCGCCTGGCAGCTACAGAGGACTATGTAAGTGCCAACCTGGACAAGTACGAACTTGGCGAAGCGGCTGACTCCATTTACAACTTCGCATGGAACTATTTCTGCGACTGGTACATCGAAACCGCCAAGACCCGTCTCTACGGTGAGCATAATACGGACCGCAAGGTCACCCAGTACGTGCTGGTGTACACATTGACCCGCATGCTGGCCCTGCTCCATCCCTTCATGCCGTTCATTACAGAACACCTCTGGCAGCACCTGCCCCATGAAGGAGAAATCCTGGCAAGAGCTCCCTGGCCGAAGGCCGATGAAAACCTCCGCTTCAAGGACGAAGCAGAACAGTTTGAAAGGATTATGGACTCCATCAAGGCCATCCGCAACATGCGCGCCGAAGCCAATGTAACGCCAAACAAGATGTGCCACATCCAGATTGCTGTTCTCCGGGATGACCTGAAAGGCTGTATCGAAAACCATAAGGAATACTACGAAAAACTGGGCCACGTAGAAGAAATCAAACTGATTCCCGCCGACGCACCGAAGCCGGAAAACGCCCTCACCTCCGTAGTCACCGGTCTGGAAGTATATCTGGAACTGAAGGGCCTCATCGATACGGCCAAAGAGAAAGAAAAGATTGAAAAGAACAAGGCTGCCCTGGAAAAAGACATTGCCCGCACCAGCGGCAAGCTCTCCAATAAGGGGTTCCTCGCCAAAGCACCGGAAGCCGTAGTGGCAAAGGAAAGAGAAAAACTGGCCCAGTTTGAAGAAAAGATGAAGTCCCTGGAAGAACGTCTGAAATTCCTGGAACAGCTCTGAGAGCGAAAAGGTTCTAAGATGGACGCCTGCTGCACAGGCGAAGGGTCTAAGGTTTGACACGGCCTTCGGCCGTGAAGGTTCTGGTGGGCGGCTTCGCCGCCGGTATGAAAAACGATTTAGTTGACTAGTGTGCTAGTGGACTGGTGTGCTAGTAAAACCATACAACCGCCCTGCGGGCGGGGAATACAAGCCAACCGCGCCTTTGGCGCGAGGGAAGTGCACCCCTTCTGCCGCCTGCGGCGGCGTCTCTCCACGGGAAAGCGTCTCACACG
>OGLM01002833.1_pt1 | contig 15185 bp, 14 predicted proteins | sample 1572531 | NCBI WGS metagenome assembly OGLM01 (sample SAMEA2581909, study PRJEB24529) | metagenome | biome: Human gut stool | place: China | collected 2011 | reverse complement strand
AACAACTACTAGAGTTACTGTTAGTCCAAGAATTATTATTACTGATAAAAGTTCTATTAAAGTAAAAGCATTTTTTTTCATAATTCACTTCCTTTATAAAGTTAATTTATATGGATCATTGTTTGTTTCTTTTCCTTCTGACTTAAGAATATTTGATTTTAAATATACTATTTGTATACTACCTCTATTTTTTATACTACTTCCACAGTATTACAATTTTATTCACATACCCAACCATGTGTTGTAATATAGTCGCACCAGCACGTTTTTCCTTGTACTGGTGGATGTGTACTTCCATAACAACCTGATTCAGATGGTGGTTTATCTGGTTCTTCCTGTTTTTTTGATGATATAGTACATGTAGAACTTACACTACCTATTTTTGCAGTAATTGTTGCACTTCCTACTCCTGATATTGATACTACACCATTTGCGTTAACTGTAGCAACACTACTATTATTTGATGTCCAAGTTACTTCCTTTTCATCAGCATCCGTTGGTTTTGGCTTAGCAACTAAAGTTAAACTATCGCCAACGTATATAGTCCCTGATTTACATACTCCACCATTAGTTATAGTTGTACCATTATTTGTTATTTCTACACCAGTTGCTAGTTTCTTCCATTTTGCCTTTAAAGTAATATTTTCACTTCCTATAATTAATATATTATTTGTTAAATTATAATCGTTAGTTGAACTAGTAATTTCCCAACCTTCAAAAATGCAATTTTCTCTTGTGGGATATTCTATTGATAATGTTTTTCCTACTCTATAATTTCCACTTATATTATTTTTTAATATTCCTCCATCTTCATTTATTGTTAATGTTACAGTTTTTATTGCTGGTGAATCAGCAGTGTTATCACTATATATTATTATATTTCTTTTTAATGTTTGTCCATTATACTGATATGTTATTTGATATTTTTTTACTATACTAGTATTTACTTCGCCTGTAATTGTTACACCACTATTTAATAAATTATCATTTAATAATATTCCTGGGTCATTATATGTACTATTTTCTTTTATGTAAATATTATAAGCACCTGATAATGTTAGTTTGTTTTTGTTATCCTGTTCTATATCGTATGTTGCTTCTATTTTACCATCATAGTTCCTTGTAACATAAACTATATCTGTTAAAGGTAAATCTTTATTTGTTTTTGGGTTTTTTATATTGTTTAAATATTTATTATCTACTAGAGTTTGTAATGATATATTTATCCAGTCATTATTTAAAAAATCATCTAAATTATTTTCATTATCCACTACATAATTTTTTGCTGATAATTCGATTGAATTTATTAATGTTTTGTATGAGTTTTCTCTTGCTTGATTTACTTTTCTTATGGATGCAGTAACAATTATTGTAGATAATATTCCCATTATTACTATTGCTGCAAGTATTTCTATTAATGTAAAAGCATTTTTTTTCATAATCCCTCCTAAATAAAAAGAATAAACAGCTATTTGTCTATTCTAATTGTTATTTGATATGCATTTCCTAAATCCATTTCTTCTTTATAAACGTTTATTCCTTGTAGTTTTAAATCGTTTATACTTTTATTTAATGCATCTGTAGCTGTTTTTACTTTTGTAGATGCATTATTATTCATTACATCTATTATGTCATCTTTCATATCTAAATCTACAAAAAATTTATTATTATTTATTGGATTTGGATTTTTCATTAATGATGACATATCTGCTATTGGTTGCTCTTGTCGTATATTTTCTGCATTTGTTTTTATTGTTGCTTTTACAGATTTGTTTGTTATGTTTGTTTCTGAATATTCTATTGTTACTGGATTTTGGGCAATATACTCATTTATATTATTGTTTATTTGAATACTTGCAAATTTATTAGCCCAATCTGCCAATAATTGTGCATGTAAATTATTACTTATTATTAAACCTGCTTTTATATCATTTTGTTCTTCTAAATTATTTATATAACAAGCCCTCTCATAATCTCCATTTATTTTCTCTAATATTTTTGTCAAAAATGTCATATCTATCTCAGAATTTTTATCTATTATATTATTTATATTTTCAATTATTTTTTCCGTCTCATCTAATTGTAAATTCTTCAAATCAGATGTTGATATAACTAACAAATCTTTATAATAATTTCCTATATTATCAATTTCTATTAATAATTTATTTATTTGTTCTAAGTTAATTATTGAATAATTTTTTATACATTCTTGTAATATAATATTACCTAACTCATAATGAGTTTGTGTTGCCTTTATTGCTGCAGAATCTAATATTTTTCCTGAATATTTTTCTACACTATTCATGTAATTTTCCATTTGATTTATTTTATTCAATAAATTCGGAATTTTTTCTATTTCTTTGGCATATTGGGCTTTTAGTGTTTTATATCCAGCATTTATATTTCTTGCGATTTCCAGATTGCCAGCAGCAGCGCCTTTGCATCGCCCGCGCGCTCGCGGTCGAGCCCGAGGTGTTGCTGATGGACGAGCCGACAAGTGCGCTCGACCCCATTTCGACGTCGAAGATCGAAGAGCTCGCGATGGAGCTCAAGGAGAAGTACACCATCGTCATCGTCACGCACAACATGCAGCAGGCGGTGCGTATTTCCGACCACACGGCGTTCTTCCTGCTCGGCGAGCTCGTAGAGTACGGCGAGACGGAGAAGCTCTTCTCCCAGCCGCAGGACAAGCGGACAGAAGATTACATCACGGGGAGGTTCGGTTAAATGAGAAGCCGGTTTGATGAACAGCTTGCGCTTTTGAACCGCGAGCTCATTGAGATGGGCGCGCTGTGCGAGGAGGTCATCGCCCTTTCGGCACAGGCGTTGACGGAGGGCAACGCGGAGCTGGCCGCGCGCGTCGCACCGCTCGATCAGGAGATCGACCGCAAGGAGCGCGAGATCGAGTCGCTGTGCCTAAAGCTTCTTTTGCAGCAGCAGCCCGTGGCAAAGGACCTGCGCCAGATCTCGGCGGCGCTCAAGATGATCACGGACATGGAGCGCATCGGCGACCAGGCCGAGGATATTGCCGAGATCATCACGTTCCTCGGCGGGCGCGGTGCGGAAAACAGTAATCTCCTGCGCGAGATGGCGCGCTCGACCATCAAGATGGTGACCGAGAGCGTGGACGCCTATGTCAAGCACGACACGGCGCTTGCCGATCAGGTCATCGCTGAGGACGACACCGTGGACGACTATTTCGCGCGCGTGAAGAAGGACCTCATCAAGCGCATCGCGCAGGACCCTGATGATGGTGAATTCGCACTCGACCTGCTGATGATCGCCAAGTATTTTGAGCGCATCGGCGACCATGCGACGAACATCGCCGAATGGGTCATTTTCTCTGTGACAGGAGAGCATAAGGAGGGGTAAAGTATGATCTGGTGCGTGGAAGACGATGCCAGTATCCGCGATATCGAGGTATATGCCCTGCAATCGACCGGCTTTGAGGCCAAGGGCTTTGAAGACGGTACCTCGTTCTGGGAGGCGCTGCGCACGGGAAGACCCGAGCTTGTCGTGCTCGATGTGATGCTCCCCGGCATCGACGGGATGGAGCTGCTGCGCCGCATGCGCGCGGACGCGGCGCTTTCCGATATCCCTGTCGTCATGGCGACGGCCAAGGGCGCGGAATACGACAAGATCCGCGGTCTCGACCTCGGTGCAGACTACTATCTGACAAAGCCGTTCGGCGTGATGGAGCTCGTCTCCTGCGTCAAGGCGGTGCTGCGCCGCTGTGGCACAAAGAGCGCATCCCAGTTCCGCTGCGGCGGTCTGGTGCTCGACGAAGAGAGCCACACCGTCACGGCGGATGGAGAGAGCGTCGCGCTGACATACAAGGAATTCGAACTGCTGCGCCTGTTCCTCTCGCATCCCGGCACGGCGTTTTCGCGCGACCAGCTCATGGCGGACGTGTGGGGCACGGACTACTGCGGCGAGACGCGCACGGTGGACATGCACATCCGCACGCTGCGGCAGAAGCTCGGCGCGTACGGCGAGAAGATCGAGACCGTGCGCGGCGTGGGCTACCGGATGGAGGGCAAGGCATGACAAAAAAGATCTTTCACTCCATCCTGCTTGTGGCGGGCACGGTCCTGCTGGCGAGCCTGCTCGTCATCATGGGCTGCCTGTACGAATACTTCGGGAGCGTCGAAAAAAAGCAGCTGCGCGACGAGCTGGAGCTTGCCGCCGTCGCCGTGAAGGAAAACGGGACGGAGTATCTCTCTCAGCTCTCCTCCGAGCGCTACCGCCTGACGTGGATTGAAAACGACGGTACGGTGCTCTACGACACCGTGACCGATGCCGAAAGCCTTGAAAATCACGCCGACCGCGTGGAGGTCAAGCAAGCGCTGGAATACGGCGAGGGCGAGAGCACGCGCTATTCCTCGACGCTGCTGCAAAAGACGATGTACTGCGCGGAAAGGCTCGCGGACGGGAGCGTGCTGCGCATTTCGATGAGCCGCGCGACGGCGGGTGTGCTGCTCGTCGGCATGGGGCAGCCCATTTTAGCGGTGCTGATCGTGGCGCTGATCCTGTCCTCTGTTTTAGCCAAGAGCCTGTCGCACCGCATCGTCCAGCCGCTCAACAAGCTGGACCTTGAGCATCCGCTTGAAAATGACGCCTATGAAGAGCTCGCCCCGCTGCTCGGGCGCATCAACCGCCAGCACTTGCAGATCGACGAGCAGATGGACGAACTTCAGCGCCAGCAGACGGAATTTTCGCAGATCACAAGCAGCATGCGCGAAGGGCTTGTGCTGCTCGATGAAAAAGAGCATGTGCTGAGTATCAACCCCGCGGCGGAAAAGCTCTTCGGCACGGACGAGAGCTGCGTCGGGCAGGACTTTTTGACCATCGACCGCAGCCACGACATGAGCCTTGCCATCGAGCGCGCCATGGACGAGGGACACAGTGAGGCGCGCGTGGAGCGCGGCGGCCGTATCTGGCAGTTTGACGTCAGCCGCATCGGCGCAAGCGGCGCGGCGGTCGGCGCTGTGTTGCTGGCTTTCGACATCACCGAGCGCGAGACAGCGGAGCAGACGCGCCGTGAATTCACGGCGAACGTGTCGCACGAGCTCAAAACGCCGCTGCAAGGCATCATCGGCAGCGCGGAGCTGCTGGAAAACGGCATGGTGAAGCAGGAGGACGTCCCCCGCTTCGTCGGCCACATCCGGAAAGAAGCGCAGCGCCTTGTCACGCTGATCGGCGACATCATCCGCCTGTCCCAGCTCGACGAGGGCGACGAAATGCCGCGCGAGACGGTCGACCTGCTCACGCTTTCGCAGGAGGCGGCGGACGATCTCAAGACCGCGGCGGCGGAGAAGCACATCGCGATTGCCGTCGAGGGCAGGAGCGAGACCATCGGAGGCGTACGGCGGCTTTTGTACGAGGTCATCTATAACCTCTGCGACAACGCCATCAAGTACAACGTCGAGGGTGGCAGCGTGACCATGAGCGTCGGTGAACGGGACGGCAAGGCGTTCGTCTCCGTGGCCGATACGGGCATCGGCATCGCGCCGGAGCACCAGAGCCGCATCTTCGAGCGCTTCTACCGCGTGGACAAGAGCCACTCGAAGGCAAGCGGCGGCACGGGCCTCGGCCTTTCCATCGTCAAGCACGCCGTGCAGTACCATCACGGTACAGTCGAGCTTCATAGCGAAGGGGGCAAGGGCACGACGATCTGCATCCTGCTGCCGAAGGAGTAAGTGAATAGTAAGAGAGCCGCAGGCACAGCCTGCGGCTCTCGGTTTAGTTGACGATTCTCAATAATTCTCCGCGTGGACTTCGAAGTAGCTCTGGGGGTGGTTGCAGGTGGGGCAGACGTCGGGGGCCTTGGTGCCGACGACGATGTGGCCGCAGTTGCGGCACTCCCAGACCTTGACCTCGCTCTTTTCAAAGACCTTGGCGGTCTCGACGTTGCGCAGCAGCGCGCGGTAGCGCTCTTCGTGATGGCGCTCGATCTCGCCGACGAGGCGGAACTTCTGCGCCAGCTCGGGAAAGCCCTCTTCCTCTGCGGTCTTGGCGAAAGAATCGTACATGTCGGTCCACTCGTAGTTTTCGCCCTCAGCGGCGGAGAGCAGATTGCCGGCGGTGGAGCCGATGCCCTGGAGCTCTTTGAACCACATCTTGGCGTGCTCCTTTTCGTTGTCCGCGGTCTTCTGGAAGAGCGCGGCGATCTGCTCATAGCCCTCTTTCTTGGCCGTGGAGGCGAAGAAGGTGTACTTGTTGCGCGCCTCGGATTCGCCCGAGAAGGCGGTGCGCAGGTTCTGCTCGGTTTTGGTGCCGGAATACTTGTTGGTCTTCATGGTGAAATTCTCCTTTTTCTCTCAAAATTTAATGCTCTTCCTGCGCTTTGCGGCAGGCGGGGCAGAGATAGTGAATGCGAAGGTCGTAGGACTGGATGCGCGCGCCGAGCGCGGCTTCGATGTCGTGCGTCAGGTCGGTGAACTTGAAGTCTGCGAGCGCGCCGCAGCGGGTGCAGATCAGGTGATCGTGGCGCGTGGTGTTGTCGTAGCGGTCGGGCGCGCCGGGCTGCGACAGGCGGATGAGTTTGCCGTCCGCTACAAGCGCGTTGAGGTTGTTATACACCGTAGCTTGCGCGATTTTGGAATTTTCCTGCTTCATTTGCAGAAAAATCTGCTCGGCAGTCGGGTGCTCGGTGGAGCACAGAACGAGATCGAGAATCTGCTGGGCGTACTTGGTCATGTGTTTCTCCTAAATAAGAATTAGAATAATTCTTATTATAGCGATAAAAATAGAGTTGTCAAGCAAAAATCAAAATAGTTTGCGTCATGCGCGCACGCGCTGCGGCATACCCTTTATGGAAAAGGGGGAATGAGATGGACCAGACGATAGCATTCCTGGGCGGCGACGCACGCATGCGCCTGCTTGCCCAGATGATGGCTGCGGAGGGATACGACGTCTGCTCGTGGGAGCTGACCGGTGCGCCAAAGCCGCTGGCGCTGTGCGACGCGCTGAAAGCGGACATTATCGTCCTGCCGCTGCCGGCGGAGAAAAACGGCTATTTGAGCGGCACAGAGCTCACGATGGAGAGCCTGCTGCGCTCGCTGCGGCGCGAGCACCGCATTTTCGCGGGCAATGTGGGAAACGACGCGTCAACGCTCGCGCAGTCGTTGGGGCTTACGATCACGGACTACTTTGCCTCGGAAGAGCTGAGCGTGCGCAACGCGATCCCGACGGCGGAGGGGGCCATCGAGGCGGCGATGAAGCACACGAGCGTCACACTGCACGGCACGCCGTGCCTCGTGCTCGGCTTTGGCCGCATCGGAAAGGTGCTCGCGCACGATCTGAGCGCGCTGGGAGCGAAGGTCAGCGTCAGCGCGCGCAAGCGGTCGGACCTTGCGTGGATCGACGCGTTCGGCTACGCGCCGCTGCACACGAACCGCCTCTCCGGCACGCTGGGGGAATTCCGCGTGGTGTTCAACACCGTGCCGCATCAGGTATTGGACGAAGCGCTCCTTGCCGAGCTGCCGCCGGACTGCCTGCTCATCGAGCTTGCGAGCGCGAGCGGCTTTGACATGGACGCGGTCGAAACGCTGCGCCTTTCGTATCTCAAGGCAGGGGGACTGCCCGGGCGCGTCGCGCCGGAGACGGCGGCGCGGGCCATCAAAAAGACGTTATGTCGACTCATCAAGGAGGAAGCATGAAGATCGGATTTGCCTTTTGCGGCTCGTTCTGCAACCATCCCGAGCTGCTGAAACTCTACGAGGACATCGCGCGCGAGCATGAGATCGTCCCGATTTTGTCGGAAAACGCAGCGAAGTATTCCACGCGCTTCGGCACGGCGGAGGACTTCGTCACCCGCGTGGAGGCGCTGGCGGGGCGGAAGGCCGTGCGCAATATCGTCGAAGCCGAGCCCCTCGGCCCGCAGGGGGCGATGGAAGTGCTCGTCATCGCGCCCTGCACGGGAAACACGCTTGCCAAGCTCGCCCACGGCATCACGGACGGCGCGGTGACGATGGCGGCGAAGGGGCACCTGCGCAACGGTAAGCCCGTTGTGCTTGCCATTGCGACGAATGACGGCTTATCCGCGAGCGCGCCGAACATCGCGGTGCTGCTGAACCGCAAGAACTACTATTTTGTCCCCTTCGGGCAGGACAACGCCGAGGCGAAGCCCACGTCGCTGATCGCGGACTTCCGCAAAATTATCCCGACGGCCGAAGCGGCGCTGAAGGGAAGACAAATCCAGCCGATTTTGCTGTGAAACGAAAAAAGGCAGGAATTTCCTGCCTTTTTTGCGATGTAACAATAAACTTGCGCGCGATTTTTGTCAATGCTCGCTGAATTTGCTTGAAAAAATCCCGCCTGTCTCCTATACTTTGCATAGAGAGAAGAGAGGAGGGAGCGCGAATGGACGAAAACCTGCGCGAGGCAACAGAGCTTCCGGAGAGCGGAGGGACTGCGCCGAACGAAGAGAATGAGCCCGAGACGAAGAGCATCCGCTTTGTGCCCAGCGCCTATGACCCGCGCGGCATCGAGCAGTGGCTTTCCGAGCGCGCGGCGGAGGGGAAGCTCCTGCTCCGCTACGACGATTTTGTGATCGGCGAGCCGCGCGACTGCCGCTATCATCTGGAGCCCGCCGCGGACGATGACGACCCCGACGAAAGCCTGCGCGAAAAGCGCGCCCGCCTGGGCTGGGAGTACGTCTGCCGGACGAAGGACGGCATTTTCTACATCTGGCGCGGCGAAAAGACCGCGCACGTCCCCACGCCGAAGGACTGTACGGATTCCTACGGCTACCGAAGACTGTGTAAAAAGCTGCGCCGCAGCTATTTCCTGCCGATGTTCTTCCTGGTGGTGGACATCTGGCTCGTCTATTTCCTTTTTAGTGTCTTGAGTCTCCCGGTGATGTCGTTCCTCACGATGGAAAAGAGCGAGGTCATTCAGTTTGTGTCCATTATCTTAGGCAGTATCCTCGGTATCCTGAGCGAGGCAAAGGAGAGAAACGAGATGTGGACGCTCAAGCGCGCGATGGAGGCGTGCGAGCGCGTGGAGAAGATGCCGCGCAACCGTTGGGCGAAAGCGAACCGCGCGCTTACGATCATTGCCGGTGTATTGGCGCTCACGCTGATTTTCTGGCGAGTGAACGATACGGCCTACGGCGACAGCTATGACGAGCCGCCGCTGCCGTATATCGGGACCGAGATGCTCGGCGGCGAAAGGGGATCGGACTGGTATGGTGTGCGCGATCTCTCGACGCCGCTCGGCGGGCACGTGTACTCTGTCGGCGAAACGCCGTATGCGGGAACGATCGACACTTGGATGCAGTACAGCACGGAGCTTGACTTCTACGCCCCGCGTATCTCCGCACTGGCAAAGCCCTTGACACATGAGCTGCGGGACTATTTTATGGAAGACGGTGCGCAGACGCTTTCCATCGACGGCTTTGACGAAGCGTACTACGCAGAATTTATCAAACCAAATACCCGGCTTCCAAATGAACCGGACGAAGTCCACCAGTTTCTTATCCTGCGCCGCGGGGGAGAGGTGCTCTACTTCCGCACCAAGGCGCCCGACAGCCTGCGCGAGCATCTGGACGAATTTGCAGACATCTTTAATCAGTACAGCGAATTAGCATAAAAAGAAGTGCGTTCCTAACGGGAACGCACTTCTTTTTTGCTATCTTGTCACTGCTCTAACTTTTTGAGCTCGTCGAGCTGGCCCTCCAGCGTGGTGAACGCCTCGGGCAGCTGTGCGACGGCAGCGTCCGCGCGCTTGAGCTCGTTCGACACGCTCTCACACGTCGCGCCGAGCGTCGAGAGCACCTGCTCGCAGTGCCCTCTGCATGCCGCGATCATTGCCTGCAAACGCTCCCGCGTGGCGGCGTCGAGCGCGTCGGCGCGCTCACGGGCGGAGAGCTCAATGTCGGCGATGTGCGCCTTGACGCGGCCGTATTCCTCGACCTGCGGGCGGAGCTCGTCAAGCTCGCTTAAAAGGCGCTTGCGCTCCTGCTCGGCGGCGGAAAGGCGTTCGGCGTGCTGCGCTTCCAGCTCGGCGATGCGCTGCTCGGCAGCCTCCTCTTTGGCTTTCAGCTGGCGGTCGCAGTCGGCCTTGGCGCTCGCGAGCTTCTGCGCGCCCTCTTCGATCTGCGCGCGCAGCTCGGAGATCGTCTCCTGCGCGGCGGTCAGACCTTTTTTGAGGGCGTCCTGCGCGCTGGACGCGGTCGAATAGGACTCGGCAAACTTGTCGCGCTCACGCTCGGCGGCGGCGAGCTTGTCGCGCAGCTCTGCATTCTCGCGGCAGAGGCCGTCGCTCTCCTGCTCGAGCGCTTCGATCTGCTGCTTGCTCTCGAGCGAGGTTTTTTCGATATAACGAATGACGTCATCGCGGTTGAAGCCGCCGAAGACGGAGCTCTTGAAGGTATTTTCCATGATTTTCCCACCTTTTCCTTTGTCAATGTTATGGTAACACAAACCCGCCGCGATGACAAGGAAAAAAGCGCGACCTCTTAAGGCCGCGCTTTTACGGTTTTATCGGAGAGGGAAGGAAAAGCTCTTGCCCTTCTTGGTGAAAGTAAAGCTCTCCTGCTCTTCGCCGCCGGCTTTGGTGCAGCGCACGCGCTCGGCGCTCACGCTGCCGCTGATGTCGCCGCAGGTGACGCTGTCGCTTGCGCGGACGTTGCCCTTGACCTCGCCGCAGCGGACGCTGTCGCTCGCGGACACGTCGCCGCCGACATTGCCGCAGGTGACGCTGTCGCTCGCGCGGACATTGCCCTGCACGTCGCCGGTGCAGTGCACACTGTCGCCCGCCTGCACATTGCCGCCGACATTGCCGCAGGTCACGTCATCGCCCGCGGTCACGTCGCCGCCAACGTCGGTGCAGGTCACGCCGTCACCGGCTCTGACGCTGCCGGAGATCGTCGAATCGGTGCAGACGACGGAAAAATCGCTGTAAATATCCTGCGCCGTGCCGGAAAAGTGCAGCTCGACGGTCTTGCGGATCTCGTCGTATTTGTCGTGGCGGAACAGGCTCCCCTGTTTCGGTTGGAGCAGCCGGTGCCCCTGGAAGAGCACGGCGTGGATGGCGTCGTCATCCTCCCACGGCAGTTCGACCGCGACGGACAAGATCTGGCTGTCCGCTTCCGCTTTTTGGGCGGTTTTTGCCATGCTTTCGCGTCCAAAGAGCTCGTCGAGGCTGAGCTCCAGCGTGTCGGCCAGCAGCGGCAAAAGCTGCAGGTCAGGGCAGCAGACATCGCCCTCCCACTTTGACACGGCCTGATTGCTCACACCGAGCTTGTTTGCCAGCGCCTCCTGTGTCAGTCCTTTTTCTTTACGGCGGCGCAGAATGCGCGCGCCCATTGTCGATTCTTCCAAGTTGTCTATCCTCCTGCACTGCATTATAATAGTAAAGTGAGCGTTGGAAACGCGATGAGCGGGTGTCCCGCGTCGAACGGGAAGTCAGGCGCCGACGTTTCCCTCATATTCAGGCAGCACATCGCGTGCAAACGCCTGATCGCCGATCGTAACATGTTGGTCCTTCCTTGCCCCGTGCTGCAGCCGCGGCTTTGAATCACCGGTTATGGACTCAGTATAGGGGGCATGGGGAGGATTGACAATGGCGCGGTGGTTGAATCGGGGAAAATCCTTTCCAACCGCCGGTTGGAAAATGAAATTTTCCCTGATTTTTCAAGAAAAACTCAGTGCCGGATGACGGTGATCTCGCCCATATCCTTGGTGTAGTCGACCACATGCTGGAGGAAAAGCTGCGTGATCGTGGAGGGGAGAAAGCCCTTTTTCACGGCGATGCCGATCTCGCGCGACTGCTTGACGTTGAGCGGCAGCGCGGCGACGCGGTAGCGTCCGTGCTTGATGAGCAGGCTGTGTACGATGCCGATGCCAAGTCCCGCCTCGACCATGGACAAGAGCGCGAAGTCGCTCGTCGTGTCATAGGTGACCTCGGGATGGATGTTGTAATGGTCGAGCAGACGGTTGAATTCGTAGTCTTCGATCTCCATCAGGCGCACGAAGTTCTCGTGCGGCAGCTGCTCGAGCGGGAAGACGGACGCGTCCGCCATTGGGTGATCCTTTGGGAGAATGGCGACCATCGTGTCGTGCAGGATGGGCGTCGTCTCAAAGTCGTTGGAGGCGGGGATGGCAAGAAAGCCGCAGTCGATCGCGCCGCGGCGCAGCCATTCGGAAATTTCATAATACTCGCCAGTCATCAGCTGGATCTGAATGTTGGGGTACGTCTGGTGGAAGTCCTTCAGAATTTCCGGCAGCAGGCTGATGGCAAGGCTTGTAAAGCACCCGAGGCGCAGCGTGCCGGACTGCACGCCATGCAGCTCGGACACGGCAAAGTTGAGGTCCTCATAGTCCTTGACGATCTCGCGGATCGTGGGCAGGAGCACCATGCCGTCGGAGGAGATCTCGATGCCGGAGTGGTTGCGCGTTAAGAGCTTGACCTGCCAGTCCTGCTCAAGATCGGAGATCATCTTGCTCACGGCGGACTGCGTATAGCCCAATTCGTTCGCCGCCTGAGTGATGCTGCCGGTCTCCACAGTGCGGAGATAGGCAATATATTTACGAATACTCATTATAAATGCCCTCAATAATCAACAATACCTCAAAGATTCCATTTTGGAATGCGCATATAAAAATATATTCGCTTTTCAAAACTGCTTTTGGATTATACAATATCAACAAAGAAAATTCAATGCCTACACACGGGATTTTCCAAGCAGTACAAAATTGTCAGACAAAATGTCGAATCAACAAGGAGGAAAACAGACATGATCCATTATTCCTGCATCGGTGCTACCGGTTATGTTTGCGGCGAAGTGCTCCGCATGATGGTCAACCACCACGAGGGAGAGCTTGTCAACGTGCTCGATACCTACGGCGCCGGCGATGCCATCTCCACGCATCATCCCGCTCTGCGCGGCTTCTATGATCAGGTCATCATGGACCTCACGGAGGAGAACGTCCGCGAGACCGCGAAGAAGAGCGATGTCATCATGATCCAGGTCCCCTCTGGCGACGTGGCCAAGTGGGCGGAGATCGTGCTCGCTGAGGACTGCGCCATCATCGATATCGGCGCTGACATCCGCTTCCGCGATGTCGACGTCTGGGAGAAGTGGTACGGCCAGAAGCACCCCGACGCCAAGATGACCCACGACGCTGTTTACTGCATCCCTGAGGTCATGCGCGACCTTGCCAAGGGCAAGAAGCTCATCGCCAACCCCGGCTGCTATCCCACCGCCTCCACCCTCGGCCTCCAGCCCATGCTCAAGGCCGGTCACATCGTTGACAACACCATCGTCATCGATGCCAAGAGCGGCTACACCGGCGCAGGCCGCCGTCCCGCCCTCAACAAGCTCCTCACTGAGGCGGAGAACAACTTCTGCGCTTACGCCCTCGGCGGCGGCCACCGCCACACGCCCGAGATCGAGCAGAACATCGCCTACATCACCGGCAAGGATCTGATGAAGCCCGAGACCTGGCAGTACATCAACTTCCAGCCGCACCTCCTGCCCCAGGTCCGCGGTATCGAGGTCACCATCTACGCTACCTGCGACAGAGACTTCACCAACGAGGAAGTTTACGAGCTCTACAAGGACTTCTACAAGAATGAGCCCTTCGTCAAGGTCTTCCCGGCGAGCCTGCCCGTTCAGACCAAGTGGGTCTACGGCACGAACTTCTGCGAGATGACCCCGACCTTCGACGCGCGTACCCACCGCCTGATCGTCTCCTCCGTGATCGACAACATCGGCAAGGGCGCAGCCGGCCAGGCCATCCAGAACATGAACCTCATCATGGGCCTGCCCGAGACCACCGGCCTCATGATGCCCCCGATGTATCCGTAATTTTCGGTTCGACGAGTTTCGACCCGATTTAGGCAAGAATGCTGTTAAACTAACGTTAAGAGAGGAGATCCCCCCACATGTCCAATCTGAAAAAGATCGAGGGCGGCGTTACCACGCCGCAGGGCTTCACCGCCGGCGCGGTCTACACCGCCATCAAAAAGCGCGAGAACAAGAAGCCCGACGTCGCTGTTCTCTACTCCGACCTGCCCTGCTCCTGCGCGGCCTGCTTCACCACGAACAAGTTCTGCGCCGCTCCGGTCATCCTTGACCGCGAGATCCTGAAAAAGGGCAAGGCCCGCGCCGTCGTCATCAACTCCGGCAATGCCAACGCCGCCACCGGCAAGCAGGGCATCGAAGACGCCCGCACCGTTGAGCGCGAGGCGGAAAAGCTCCTTGGCCTCGGTGAAGACGAAGTGTTCGTCTGCTCCACCGGCGTCATCGGCCAGAGACTTCCGGTCGACAAGGTGCTTCAGGGCATCCGCGAGATCATTCCCGCAAAGCTTGCCAAGGAGAACGGCTCCGAGGCTGCCTACGCCATCATGACCACCGATACCGTCCGCAAGGAGTGCGCCTATGAGCTGCAGCTCTCCACCGGCACCGTGAAGATCGGCGCGATGGCCAAGGGCTCTGGCATGATCCACCCCAATATGGCGACGATGCTCGTGTTCATCACGACCGACTGCGCCATCTCCCCTGCCATGCTGCAGAAGGCGCTCTCGACCGACATCGCCAACACGTTCAACATGGTCTCCGTCGACGGCGACACGTCGACCAACGACATGGTGACAGTCCTGGCCAACGGCCTTGCCGGAAACGCGGAGATCACGGCGGAGGGCGAAGATTTCACGGCCTTCATGCAGGCGCTCAACGCGGTGACCGTTTACCTCTGCCGCCGCATTGCCGGGGACGGCGAGGGCGCCACCAAGCTCCTGGAATGCAAGGTCACGGGCGCCGCAACCCATGAGATTGCCAAAACCATTGCCAAAAGCGTGATCTGCTCCTCCCTGACCAAAGCAGCCATGTTCGGCGCGGATGCCAACTGGGGACGCGTGCTGTGCGCCATCGGATACAGCGGTGCCGATGTGGACGTCACGAAGATTGATGTCGCCTTCCGCTCCCCTGCCGGAACCGTTGCGGTGTGCCAAAACGGCGCCGGAATCCCCTTTTCCGAAGAGCAAGCCAAGAGCATCCTTTCGGAGAGCGAAATCGAAATCCTGGTAGAACTGAACGCCGGCAGTGCCGCCTCCACCGCGTGGGGATGCGACCTCACATACGATTATGTTAAGATAAACGGAGACTACCGCACCTGATTAAAAATACCGTGAACGGCGGAAGAAAGGCAACACTGATATGGATGAAATGAAGCTTA
>OGLM01002831.1_pt1 | contig 15199 bp, 7 predicted proteins | sample 1572531 | NCBI WGS metagenome assembly OGLM01 (sample SAMEA2581909, study PRJEB24529) | metagenome | biome: Human gut stool | place: China | collected 2011 | reverse complement strand
GCGAGATTTCCCTGACAGTGAACAATGAACAGGTAACGCTCCAGTCCAGGAATTCCGAGGAGATTTTCCGTTTCATCACACGCAAGGAATACATCGAAAAGCTGATGGCTGAAAAGCGTGCAAAGGCAAGCGACAATCAGAAGAAAGTCGTCCGTGAGGTAATGAAGGAACTCTTCAATACTACGCCGAACAGCGACGATGACGACGCTGTAATGGCGGAGTTCGTCAGGTACGCAAACAACCTCAAGACCGAGATTGAACGAACCGAGGGCAACTACAATAATGGCGCAAGGTACCCGGGAAGACGTGTTCTTTCAAAAGCCAAGCAGCTTCTGACTGACATCTGCGATGTGAAATATCCGAATGAATTCTTCGGAATGATTTCTGCCAAGAAAGAAGATTTGCTTAACATGGCTGAGGATTACGAGCCTGTTAAAAAGTTCTTCGGCGGTCAGCAGAAGAGTATCTTTGACAATGCCGTAAGACAGATGGATATTTTTGAGAGCAGTAAGACCTTTATCGTGAACGACGAGGTCGAGGGATATGTAAGCCAGATAAATACTATCCTGAACAAGTCGGAACCTTATAATGAAATGCACAAGCTCCCCGATCTGATTGAAAAGTACCTGACCGCTTATAATGCGGAGCTTGACAAGCATATGGAACCGGCTCTTGAAGCAGTTGACGAAGCCCGCAGACGTGTGTTTGACGAGCTCGATGGCAAGGAGTGCAGGCCGCAGCTTTCTGATAAATTTGTAAAGAGCTTTTCAGACCTTTCAGACAAGGCGCAGGCTTGCGACAATATAGCTAACCTGAAAAATATAAGCGTTGAAGCAGACGCTCTTATGACCCGTTCTCTTAATGAAATTTTTGCCGCCGAGAAGAAAATTGCAGACTCAAAGGCAGCTAAGATTACTCCGCCGATTCAGCCCGAAGACGACGCGGGCGCAGCGCCTGTACAGCCTGTCGCTCCGGTAGTGCCGAAAATGAAGAAGCGCAAGGCGGTCAGCATAAAGTCGCTCAATTCATCCAGCTCGTGGCAGCTTGAAAGCGCAGCGGACGTGGACAAGTACCTCGCCGACTTAAAAAACAAGCTGATGAACACCCTTGAAGAGGACACCATCATCACAATAGAATTTTAAGGAGAGATCAGGATGAATAAGACAGCACTCAAAAATTTTGCAATATGGGCAAGAAAAAAGCTCATATCCGATATTACATACAGCGCAGGACTGCTCGCCGTAAATGAGAACGGCATCGGCGAGCCGCTCCCGCAGTCCAGGAGCGATTTGCAGCTGTTCGATATCGGAACAAAGGATTACGCCGAGGTAAAGGGAGAGCGTATCTCGCAGCGTAACTCCCTTGTTTCTGCGATAAGGGCAAAGGCGGAGGAGCTGGACAACTACAAGGTTGCTTTCGAGTACATCGTCGAGGAAGTCGCCTATACCTGGTTCAACCGTATGATAGCTATTCGTTTCATGGAAGTGAACGGCTATCTGCCTATACGAGTGCTGTCCTCTGAATCCGGCAAGCATGAGCCGGATATAGTTACCACGCCATTTGACGCAGGACTTGAATTTACAGGCGAGGAAAGCGGCCGTATATATGAGCTCCGTGACAATAACAGGCTGGAAGAACTGTTCCGTATGCTGTTCATCAGGGAGTGCAACCACCTGCATGATATTCTGCCGGAGCTGTTTGAGGCTACGAATGACTACTCGGAACTCCTGCTCTCCCTGTCGTATACAGACAAGGACGGCGTTGTGTTCCATCTGGTGAACGATATTTCCGAGGACGATTTCAATATTGAGAAAGAGGGTCAGGTCGAGATAATCGGCTGGATGTACCAGTACTACAACACTGAACCGAAGGACAAGGTGTTTGCAGCTCTCAAAAAGAACGTCAAAATCACAAAGGAAAATATACCGGCTGCGACCCAGCTGTTTACGCCGCATTGGATAGTCCGCTACATGGTCGAGAACTCCCTCGGCAGACTGTGGATAGAGGGACACCCTGACGATGATCTGCGTCAGTGCTGGGAGTACTACCTTGACGAAGCGGAACAGGAGCCGCAGGTTCAGGCGCAGCTTGAAGAAATTCGTGCAGGGTGCAGGGAGATATCTCCGGAGGATATCCGCATAATAGACCCGTGCATGGGCTCGGGTCATATACTAGTGTATGCTTTTGACGTGCTCATGCAGATATACTCTGCACAGGGTTACTCCGAGCGTGACGCTGCGAAACTTATCGTGGAGAAGAATCTCTGGGGTCTGGATATTGACAGGCGTGCGTATCAGCTGGCATATTTCGCTGTAATGATGAAAGCCAGGCAGTACAACCGACGTATTCTGACTTCCGGAATAAAGCCGAATCTGTTCGTTATTGACGATAACCGCGCGCTGACTCCCGAAATCATAGAGTACATAGCGGACGGCGACAGCAAGATAGCAGCCGACCTGCGCTCCATTTCAAATGACCTTACAAACGCCCGTGAGTACGGCAGTATTATAAATGTTCAGCCCGTTGATTTCAGCGGGCTAATTGAGCGTATAGGGGTAATTGCACAGAGCGACGAGCTGAACCTCATTGCGATGGAAAACAAGCGCATTGCGTGCGAGAAAATTCTGCCGCTGGTGAATCAGGCGCAGGCGCTTTCGCAGAAGTATGACGTGGTTTGCACTAATCCGCCGTATATGGGTGGGTCTGGTATGAATAGTGTGCTGTCAGAATATGTGAAGAGATGCTATTCCGAGGCAAAGTCGGATTTGTTTGCAGCTCTTATTATAAAATGTCTTGAATTTACAAAGCAAAATGGATATTCCAGTTTGGTAACAATGCAGTCATGGATGTTCTTGTCCAGTTTTGAGGAAATGAGAACAAAATTACTTACACTAAACACATTGACAACACTCATGCACATGGAAAACATGGTTATGGGTATTGCTTTCGGCACTGCTGTGTCTGTTTTCAGAAAAGGTGCGGTTAAGGGTTATAAGGGGACGTACAATCAGATAAAACTTGCCGATATCGAAAATGCAAAACCAAAATCTTTTCCTGTCGCAGGAAATAGATTTGCACAAGTAAGCAGTGACAATTTCTCAAAAATACCCGGTATGCCTGTGGCTTATTGGGTGAGTGAGAAATTTGCCGACGTTTTTAAAAATGAAAAATTATATAAATATTCTATTTCGCCAAGTCAAAATGTAACTGGAAACAATGATAGATTTGTGCGTAAATTTTGGGAACTGTCAAATGTCAAAGTAGGTGGAAGAGATGAATGGATATTCTATGCAAAGGGAGGAGGATTTAGAAAGTGGTGGGGTAACTTGCTTGATATAGTTAACTGGACTCCAACTGCTCGTTATATTTATCAGCATGGAGATGGACATCATGCTTCTCAAATTATCAACAAAGATTATTGGTATAGAAAGGGAATTACATGGGGATTAATTACTTCCTCAATTCCAAGTTTTAGAGTTATGCCAGAAGGTGCGACGTTTGATAAGGGTGGTTCAACAATAATTGTTGAAAGAGAAGTTTACAATTATGCTCTTGGATTATTAAATTCAAAAGTTTTTTTGGTGGTTGCCAAAGCGTTGAACCCAACTTTAAATTTTCAAGTGAAAGACATATGTTCTTTACCATTAGTTATTTCTTGCCTAGATGTCATCAATTCAACTGTTGACAAGTGTATTGACATTTCTCAAGTTGACTGGGACAGCTTTGAAACCAGCTGGGACTTCAAAACCCACCCCCTGATAAAACCCGTCCCCCTTATCTCAGAAGCATTTGCCCAGTGGTCTGACGAATGCGAAAAGCGTTTCACCCGGCTAAAATCCAACGAAGAGGAACTCAACCGCATATTCATAGACATCTACGGATTACAGGACGAACTGACCCCCGAAGTCGAGGACAAGGACGTTACCGTGCGCCGTGCCGACCTCACCCGTGATATAAAGTCGCTGGTAAGCTATGCTGTCGGCTGTATGTTCGGGCGGTATTCCCTTGACGTTGAGGGGCTGGCGTATGCGGGCGGCGAGTGGGACGGCAGTAAATACAAGACCTTTATTCCCGACCCGGATAACTGCATACCAGTCACCGATGAAGAATATTTCCGGGACGATATCGTAGTCCGTTTTGTGGATTTCATCAGAACGGTTTACGGCGCAGATACCCTTGAAGAAAACCTGACTTTCATAGCTGACGCACTCGGAACAAGGGGCAACACCAGCCGTGAGAGGATTCGGAACTACTTCCTGAACGATTTCATCAAAGACCACATCAAGATGTATCAGAAACGTCCTATCTACTGGATGTTCGACAGCGGCAAACAGAACGGCTTCAGGGCGCTTGTATATATGCACCGCTGGAATGCTGACACCACCGGTAATGTGCGTGTGGAGTACCTGCACAAGCTCCAGCGTATTTACGAGAATGAGATACGCCAGGCGCAGGACATTGTGGAAACAGGCAGCGGACGTGAGGCTTCCGCCGCGCAGAAGCGCATAGAAAAGCTGACAAAGCAGCTCAAGGAAACTCATGACTTCGATGAAAAGATAGCGCACCTGGCACTTTCCCGCATACACATCGACCTTGACGACGGCGTTAAGGTGAACTACGAAAAGGTTCAGACCGGCGATGACGGAAAGAAGATCGAAGTGCTTACTAAAATCTGAGGAGATATCTATGGCAGTGCTTAACCTGAAACAAATTTCCGACAAACTGAACGAGGAGTTCGCTGGAGATGAGCGCAGGCTCATTTTCTGGTTTGACGCAAAAGCGGAGTTTGTCGATGATATAGACGCTCTGGAGCTGAATAATGCGAAGATACTCCACCTGGAGTTACATGAGCAGCTTCGCATGAAATACCTCCTGGAGTGCGAAGATACAGAAACGAATTACCTTATTTATGCTCCGTTCGCAAAGCCGCCTGTGCAGGAAAACCACCTTTCGGATATGATTTTTTATTCGAAGGAGTTCCACACCGATAAGGCGTCGGTCGTAGCGTCTGACCTCGGTATAGATGAGCGATTCAAGCCCGTTATCGAGCATTACATAAAGTTCTTCGGAGAGAAAACCAGAACGCAGAAGTTCTATGAGCTTGAAATCGACCATTTCAACAAGGCAACGATAGAGGTTGCCCTTATGAGCATTCTATGCAAGAATAAATCGGTTTCTTTTGAAGAAGTTGTCCGCTGTGTGCTGACAGATGACAAACCGGAGGATAATAAGTACCTTGTCGAGTTTGCAAGGTACGGCCTGCTGCGGTCGTTCTGGCAGATGGTAGAGGACCAGTTCGGATATGTTGACGCAGAGCCGTCATTACAGCGGTTAGTTATGACCCTCTTTGCGACCTACGCTTCCAGGACTATTTCCACTGAAATGCCGAAAGCATGGGAGCCGTTCATTTCATTCAAGGCGGGCAATATTATCACGTTCCTGGATAATCTGATGAACAATATTCTCTATTCCGATAATTATGACGACCTCTCAGCGCAGGCTTTTGATTCTCTCGGAGCGGCAGACCAGCTCCGGAAAATGCCTGTCGATTCTCTTGTCAGTTGCTGCGTTTTCCGTGGAATTGATGATGTTATAATAAGCTGGATCCGTGAGCGGCTGGAGGCTGAGGACACCGACACCAGACTCGGAGGAAAATCCATACCGGAAGTCTGCGCTCTGAGAAGAAAAATGCACTTCGGCAGCGAGTTCAGAAACAGATATTTTGTTCTGGAGAACGCATACTGGCTGGTTCAGCCGGAGAAATATCAGCCACTTACCGGCATAAAGGCTGTTGTAAAGCAGTATACAGACAAAAACTACACCATAGACCGCAGGTACAGGTATTTCTATTATTACTTTGATAAACTGGACAACAACAGCGAGTTCGACGATCTGCGCCAGCTCGTTGAAAATATCTACACCAACGATTACCTGAATGCACAGTGCGTAAACTGGAATCAGAATTTCGTGGCTGCGGACGGTGATACCGGATTGCCGCACCAACTCAATTTCTATAACGATTTTGTCCGCAGCAACAAGGAGCGTACAGTCGTTATCATTTCAGACGCTATGCGCTATGAAGTGGGACGCTCGCTTTTCGAGAAACTGCAGGCGGACGCAAAGTGCACCGCTTCCATCTCCGCAATGCAGAGCGTACTTCCGTCCTATACCAAGTTCGGAATGGCTGCGCTCCTTCCTCATAACACTATTGAGGTCCTGCCGGATTCCCGCGCGCTTGCAGACGGAAAGCCGACGGACGACATAAAACAGCGTGAGGCAGTATTGCAGGCGGCAAACCCGGACAGTCGCTGTGTAAAGTATGACGATATAAAATCAATGAATGTTTCTGCGCTTCGTGACGTGTTCACCGGACAGAATGTCGTGTACGTTTATCACGACCAGATCGACGCCAGAGGCGACCATGCCTCTACTGAGAATGAGGTATTCAATGCCTGTGAGGAAGCGGTCGAGGAGATTTATTTCCTCGTAAGAAAGCTTACGTCCAGCGCAAATACTATCCACTACATCATTACCGCAGACCATGGATTTATCTACAAGAGAGATAAGCTCTCCGAGAGCGATAAGATAAGCGGGATACCGGACGCAGACCGCAGATATGCGCTCACCGACCGTGATGTGCAGGGCGAAGGAGTTGCAAGCCTGCCGTTCAGCTCGATCATCGGCGCTGACGATTCCCGCAGAGTGTATTTTCCGATGGGAAGCGACCTGTTCAAGAAACCGGGTTCCGGATTAAATTATACCCACGGCGGCAGCTCTCCGCAGGAGATGATCATTCCGCTGATAGACGTCAGAACCGAGAAAGGCCGCTGCGAAACCACTAATGCCGAGATACGCTTCATCAGCCTGACCAGGAAGATAACGAATCTGGTTACAGTGCTGGATTTCATGCAGACGGAACCTGTCAGCGACGTGGTAAAGGAAACCAGATATCATGTTTACTTTGTTGATGAAAAGGGAAACAGAATATCGAACGAATGTATATATATTGCCGACAAAAAGGACGCGGACACATCCAAGCGTATTTTTAAGCTGCGTTTTTCTTTCAGAAATATTAAATATGATATCAATAAAAAGTACTATCTTGTAGCATTTGAGGAGAAAACCAGCCTTGAAGTACTGCGCCATGAGATGATGATCGATATTGCATTTGCAGATGATTTCGGTTTCTGATAAAAGGGGGATATAATCAATGTGCGAATTTGAAAATACTGAGACCAGCCTTAGCAGACATGATATCATAAAGCAGAAGCTGAGGGAACATTTTGACGGAAAAATAGTGCGCAAGGATCTGACCAAGAAGATGAAAGAGGGAGCGAACGTCCCGGTATATGTACTGGAATTCCTCCTGGGGCAGTATTGCAGCTCTGACGATGAAGAAGTTGTCGAGGAGGGTGTAAATAATGTGAAGCGTATCCTTGCAGATAACTTTGTACGTCCTGATGAATCTCAGAAAATACTTTCGCAGCTGCGGAAAAAAGGCAGTCATACTATCATTGATATGGTAACGGTGCACCTTGATATGAACAAGAACTGTTTCTTTGCAGATTTTTCAAATCTGGGAGTTGGCGGAGTGCCAATTGATGACGCATATCCCGAAAAGTACGACAGGCTGCTGTGCGGTGGGATATGGTGCATTGTTCAGCTTGATTATGAATCCGATGACGAGGATCAGCCGGAAATAACTGATGAATACGGTAATCCGCTTCGCTCAAAAAAGAAAAAGAACAAGGATTATTCCCCGATAAGTATTCGGAAACTGACCCCGATACAGATGCCGCATATCGACATTGACGAGCTGAAATCAGGACGTGCTGCGTTTACCAAAGAGGAATGGCTGGATATAATGCTGCGCTCCACCGGTATGGAGCCTGACGGATTTACATACCGTGAGAAGTGGCTGCTGCTGACCAGAATGATACCACTTGTGGAGAACAACTTTAATCTTTGCGAACTCGGTCCCAGAAGCACCGGAAAATCGCATCTCTACAAGGAGATATCGCCTAACAGTATTCTTGTATCCGGCGGACAGACTACCGTTGCGAATTTATTTTATAATATGAGCAAAAGGACAGTCGGATTAGTAGGGCTGTGGGATTGCGTTGCCTTTGACGAGGTTGCGGGAATACGTTTCAAGGACAAGGACGGCGTTCAGATAATGAAAGATTATATGGCGTCCGGTTCATTTGCTCGCGGCAAGGAGGAGAAAGCGGCTTCCGCTTCCATGGTATTCGTAGGTAATATAAATCAGAGCGTTGACGTCCTGCTGAAAACCTCCAGTCTTTTTGACCCGTTTCCTCCTGAAATGGGGACTGATACTGCATTCCTGGACAGGATACACTGTTATCTTCCGGGTTGGGAGATACCAAAATTCAGACCGGAGCATTTCACGGACGATTACGGGTTCATCAGCGACTATCTTGCAGAATTTATCCGTGAACTCCGCAAAGAGCAGTACGGTGATGCGCTCGATCATTATTTCCGTCTTGGAAAAAATCTGAATCAGCGTGATACCATTGCCGTTCGCAGAATGATAGACGGCTATCTGAAGCTGATGTATCCTGACGGTAAATTCACAAAAGAAGAGCTGGAAGAGGTAGTTCAGATATCCCTGGAAATGCGCCGCCGCGTTAAGGAACAGCTTAAAAAGCTTGGCGGTATGGAATTTTACGATGTGAATTTTTCGTACATAGACAATGAAACACTGGAGGAACATTATGTGTCGGTGCCTGAGCAGGGAGGCGGAAAGCTGATTCCGGAAGGCATATGCAATCCCGGGCAGGTGTATACCGTTTCCCGTGGCAAGAGCGGAATGCTGGGAGTATTTCGGCTGGAAAGTCAGACGCTTAATGGAACAGGAAAATTTGAGCGTACGGGCATAGGCTCCGACCGTGAAGCAAGGGAATCCTCCAATGCGGCTTTCAGTTTCCTGAAAGCGAACGGGAACAGAATAAGCGGCAGTATCAGCACAGATGCCAAGGATTATATTGTAAATTATCAGGACCTCCAGGGAATAGGAATGACCGATAAGCTGGCTATACCGACTCTTATTGCCTTGTGTTCAATTGCACTGGGACGTCCGGTGCAAAGTTCTATGGCAGTCCTGGGTGAGATGAGTATAAGCGGTACTCTGATCCGGGTCGATGAGCTGGCAAATACGTTGCAGGTATGTCTTGACAGTGGTGCAAAGAAGATTTTAATGCCTGCGATCAGTATGTCGGACTTTGCTTCAGTCCCGGACGATCTTTCAACTGCATTTGATATTATTCTGTATAAAAATGCGGAAGAGGCCGTAATTAAGGCGCTTAGTGTAGGATAAATATAGCAACCCCCGCCTGCCAACCAGCAGGTGGGGGTTGCTTTGCCCGTTTTCCGGGCTGTTGTGGGGGAGCCGAAGCGGAGTTACGTTTGCACACGTAAATCCGGATTTCTATATTTCGCATTGTAGTGCGGGCTCGGAAGTGTTTCACCAGAGTTTCGATTTTGTGATCCGGTGAGTATCGTTGCTTTGTTGATTTAATTATAGCATATTTCACTTTGAAAATCAAGCTATAATTTTATTTATACAGTATAATATTTCTGCGAGCGGCTCCCCGGATTTTTAGGTTCGGAAAGTGCCAGAAGTCCATTTTCCACCAGCGGCTCAACGTATCGTTTTATACCGTAAGTCACTGATTTTATTTCCAGGAATTCTGCAAGCTCCTTTTTAGACCTCGGAGTACGGCAGAATTCCAGAATTTCAGTCGTTTTTTCGTCATCGGCAGCGGATATCACAGCGTTACGCAGGCAAACTCTGAACTCGCCGTGAATCGCGGTAAATTCAGGCTCCGGGTGGTTAGCAGACTTCATCTCACGGCGAATAGTAGGTATGCCTGAGTAGCGATTCTCAGTTACCTGCATGACCTCCAGGGCATTTGCGAGAACAGGATTTCTTGTGTCCGGCTGCGCATTCCCGAGCATATCTATGCTTAACCGACCGTATAGCCCTCCGGGATTTCTCACTTCCAGGCGATCAGAAAACACGATGAGCTGTACGGGCATTCCTTCAGTATGAATGCTGTAATCACGATGAACCAGTGCGTTCAGTATGACCTCTCTGACGGCGTTCATGGGATAATCGGGAATATCGGTGCGCTTTCCGTCTTTGTCAATGACAGTGCGAATACGTGTATTTGCGCGGACAAAATTCATAGCTCCTTCAAGCATTTCCGGAATTGTTCCCTCGATTCTCTTATTATCAGAAAAGCGTGAGCCGTCCGGCTGAGGTTCGCAGTATTCAGTACCCTGTACGGCTGTTGCAATTATCCCCAGCTGCGGGAAGAACGCCTGGGGATACAGTCCCCAGAGTAATTCAGCAGTAAGAGTGGGCTTTCCATCTCGTTCAACGCTCATAAGCTCCATTATCTGCTGGTCAGAAAGCTGTGCAAGGTTAGGCTTATTTTCTTTAAGACGGAACAGGTAGTTTTCAAGTTTTGGCGTGTTTAGTGATGACATATCCGCTCGTTCAACTATGCGGATATCATCCTGATATTTTTTGCGATAGGCTTCGTAGCTGTATATCTCATATTCCGTCATAGGAATATCCGCGTCGCCTACACGAATATACGAACCTTTGATGCGCCCCTTTGCCTTATTGAAACACGGGCGTTCCGAAATATCTATCGGCGGAATTTCAGCAGAAACCACATACTTACCGTCAATCTCTATACTTGTGAATACCGCACGTACGGGAGGCTCCATCTGATTGCACTGTTCCATTACTTTTTTCTGAAGCGCCTGCACATCAGATACTCCGGTTACTTTGAACCCCTCGTTTTCATATAGTCCGAACACGATAGTGCCTCCGCTGTTCTGGTTTGAAAATGAGGACAGAGTATCATACAATTTGTCTGGAGCACTTTTTTCTGCTCTTTTGACCTCGACAGTTTGAAATTCAGCTTTCGAGGTTTGTATTACATCTATTAAACTTAAAAGTTCGGTATCTGTCATTTCAAATTTCACTCCTTTCTTAAATTATATCATGTTATTTTAAAATGTCAAGGGAAAATATTGTAAAAATTTAAAATATCTTGTCAAAATTAAAAATATGATTTTTTAAATTTGAATTTTAAGCATTTATTATTTTGCTGCTCCTGGTTCTTGAGTAATCTATCTTTAGTTTCCTTTGTTTTTACAACCGTAGGTTTTTCCCATATTTCTGAAAGAAAATGCTTGAAGTGACAGTTGGAATGTTTCAAACAATTGCTTTCATTAAGAGCGATAAAAGTATATTTTGTATCAGAAAAAAGCTATTAGCACTGTATATTGACATTTTATACAAAGGTTTTATCCATTTTTCGTAAAAATTTTCCTGGAATAAATGATTGACATTTTACGCCCATAGATTTATAATAGAATAGCAGTCACGCCAAAAGTGTGCTAAGCAGATTGCAGATCTAATTATAAGAACAGGGGTGATTGCCTGATTAATTAAATAGCTAATTTTACGGAAGACAAAAAACCACTTGAAGCCTCTCTTGCGGTACATGTAGTACTAAACTTTCCATCACAAATAACCTTAAGTCAGCAAGACACTTAAGGTACAAATGAAAGGACTAATATTTGAAGAACAAGTTATCTATTTATTTAGTAAAGGAAGAGTTCACAAAGGAAAATGAATATATCAAAGGGAATTATCCATGCGATAGGCTTTCTGACACCAAGCATTTATATTCAAAAATGGGCCAATTAAGATGCCCTAGTTGGGTAGGAGCGTTCTTCGGAAATGATGAATCATATCAGGAGATGTTCAAAACTCAGACAACAAGCGCTGTTTTAAGTGTTAAGGTGACTAATCGCATTTTCTTGTTGGCCTTTGGTTTTGGAAGAGCAATGATCAATCCTGATGCAATTGTTGATGATTTTGGATTAAAAGTCACCCTTGGGGCAATTGGTCCCGATGATATCAGAAAAGTATCATTAAAAGCTATAGGTGGTAACCAGAAAATGAGCCAAGAGCAGATGCCGTCTAAATCGAGTATAGGCGATTTTTCTGTGGATATTAACAGAGATTTAGTTGATATGATATCAGGAGTATCAATTAAGCCGCAAATCTCAGACGGAATGATATCAGGCCGTGCAATGCTTAGCGTTACGATTGATACAGATCTTGAGAATATTGAAGGTTATCTGTCAACTTTATTGTCTGATTACCATTCTGAGGGATATAAATCTAATTTTGGTTGGATAGATAATATCAAATATATAAAGGACAATACTCTTATTGAGAAGCTGGATAACCTGCTTGAAACAAGAATTAATGAGGATCCTAGTTCAATAATTGCAGCTGTACCAGAAATAATTGAATGGGATAAAGCTAAAGGCTTCTCATTCAAATCTACTAGAAGTAAGGATATTGTCGATGACATCTCAATTGACAGCATTATATCTTCATTTAATGGTGATGAGATTACTGTACAAAAGCTCAAGTCCAAAATGGTTTATTTGCAAAGCAGCGTTGATGACCAGTTCTCATATAGAAGTTGGATAATTTACAAATGCTTGTTTGCGGAAATAGATTACAACCATAGCCATTACTGTCTCAACAACGGTGTCTGGTACAAAGTGAACAGCGATTTTGTTAATGAGATTGAAAATGATTACCAAAACACTTGTGTGTGCGATATTGAATTTCCTGATAATCACAATGAGAAAGAGAAAATTTATAATATCAACTTTGCAAACTCGTGTGACCCGTATATAAATATGGACTGCAACCTAGTAATACCTAGAACAGGAAGAAGCAAAGTTGAATTATGTGATACTCTGACGGATAAAAAAGAGCTTATTCACACAAAACAAGGTGCTTCTTCTTCTCTTTTAAGTCACCTGTTCAATCAGGGATTAATATCAGCTGAATTAATCAAATCGGACTTGCAATTTTGCGAGAAGGCAAATGAAGAGATAAAGAAACAATTCAAAGAACAGCAATTGACCGGCAATATTAGTGATTATTTGCTGCATTCAGATGATAAACTAACTATCATATATGCAATTATAAAGTCCGGTAATGATGATCTCCCTTCATTACCGCTATTTGGAAAAATTGCGTTTTATAATGTTAAGAAACAGCTTGGCTTAATGGGATGTAAAGTTTTGATAAAACACATTAAGTTAGCATAGTATATAATAATCCCCTCCGCCTAGCGAAGGGGATTATTTGTATGCTCTGTGCTTTTCGAGATCTCCTCAGCCACCGGTCTATCCGCCGGACACCATTCAAATGCCGTGAGCTCATTCGGCAGTACCCACCGCATTTCCTCGTGAACGGAAAGCTGCGGCTCACCGGAAATGATCTCTGCCTCGATAAACACAAACGAAAGTTCTCCGCAAACACTGCGGCAGTACTCGCGAAGCGGCTTGATCTCGATATTCAGTTCCTCGCGGAGTTCGCGTGTAAGGCATTCAAACGGAGTTTCCCCCAGCTCTGTTTTTCCGCCGGGAAATTCCCACAGATGCGCGCAGGAGCCCTCTGCACGGCGGCAGATCAGTATTTTTCCATTGCGGCGAATTATCGCGGCTGTAACTTCTCTCATTATCCCACCACCAATTTATTAGTCTTTCTAAGGTACTTCGCCGGAATCGGCTCATGCAGTCTCCAGGTAATATTCATCGGCTTTGACCCGTTGACCGACAGAAAATCCGCAAGCCCAAGGAACGTATACAGCGCCGCGCCGAGCTTTCCGCTCTTGAATTCCCGAACGAACAGCAGTTCACGCACGCCCATGCTGCGGTGATTCATGTACCGCTGACCGGTCGTGCTGCTCTGCGACGTCGTGCTCTGGCTCTGCCAGTGGAACAGCACCTCGTTTATCGAGTAATCCTCGTACATCGTTGTCGGAGAGTAGTCCTTTTCCGCTTTGTTCAGCGTTACGAAATGCACGTCCGTTTTCTTGTCCAGGAGGTACTTCGTGCCCTCACGCACCGTGCCCGGCTTCATGAAATCCAATGCCGCAAGTATCTGGTCACGGGAGTAGGTGCAGTGCAGGTCAAGCGGACACTCAAATCCCAAATCGACTGGAGAATCCACGAAGTCGATACGGTCGTAATTGTAATACAGCACGTCCAGAATCTCACCGAGAAGCACCGGACATTCCGACAGCCTGCGGAATCCCTCCAGCATATCTGAAAAGCCGCATTCCTGCCACGTTTTCTGCCAGATAGTGAATTGCAGCATTGTCAGCATACGAAGCTGCAACGGCGAGAAATCGCCTTCGCTGCGTGCTGAAATTTCCGGCAGATTATCCACTAGAAATTCGATCCACCTGCGTGAATCTATCGCGGAAATTCTCGGCAGCGCTTTTGTCACGATATCCTCCAGCGGCTCGGAGAAATCCTCCCTTGCGCCAGCCATTACGCACAGCCTTGAAAAGCTGAATTTTGTCGCATAAATCGCGGAGATATCAAGGCTGTAATAGGTCAGGAAATTCTCCAGAGTGAGCAGTTTTCCGGTATCCTCGGTGAATGTCGCAAGCTTCTGAACTATCGCATTTCTGTTTCCGAGAGAACGCTTGATATTGTCGAGAATATACTCCGCAGCCCTCTTTTCAAGCTGTAAATAACAGCCCTTCGGAAGCGCCACAAAGCCGTTCTTTATCTCGCCTTGAACCGAGCGCGAGCTGTCCGAAAGCAGCGCGCGGAACTTCTCCTCAAAGCGGTATTTCTTGTTCGCCTGCCCGATGAAATCAAGTACGGTCAGACATTCCTTGCCGTCGTACAAACGTAATCCACGACCAAGCTGCTGCAAAAATACCGTCAGAGATTCCGTAGGACGCAGGAACATGATAGTGTTTATTGCCGGAATATCCACGCCCTCGTTAAACAGGTCAACCGTAAAAATAAACCGCAGTTCTCCGTCCGAAAGCCGCTTGCTTACGCTGCGGCGAAATTCGTTGTCGCTGTACGCAGTAAGGCACTCGGAGGCAATTCCGGCTTCGTTGAATTTATCAGACATATAGCGAGCGTGTTCCTTGCTGACGCAGAATCCCAGCCCTTTAACGCCGTCCATATCGGTGACGTATTTCCGGAGCTGTTTCAGTATCAGGAATTTCATCAAAGTCAACGCCTGTGTACTTCTTTACAGCATCAAGCATTGTAATTCTTTCAAAAGGCTTTGAGAAATCAAGCTCTACCCCCTGATATA
>OGLM01002827.1_pt1 | contig 15215 bp, 10 predicted proteins | sample 1572531 | NCBI WGS metagenome assembly OGLM01 (sample SAMEA2581909, study PRJEB24529) | metagenome | biome: Human gut stool | place: China | collected 2011 | reverse complement strand
AGCGGAGGACCGATCGGGCGACAGTATGATGTGAATAACTGGATTAAGCCGGCTGGTGTTGCCACCCATAAAACACTGTTTACATTGATATCTGATGATAAGGTTTCTGAATTGGGTATTGATGAAATGATGCAGCATGCAGCTCCAAATGCTGAGACTTTTGAAGCCTTGAATGCACTGCAAAGTATCCCTAAAGGTGCTGATATGTTGATGCAACGCGTGAATGCATCTGAGCAATACCCAAATGATCCTTGTAGTGTGCAGATAAAAGATGGTTCTTATATTTCTTTTGTGACAGGAACGGGGAAATATGGTATCATTCAAGTTATTGAAGCTGCCGACGATACGGATGCATTAGTCCCGGGAGGATGTAAGATTGCTAAGCCCACAGGTGTTGAGAATAAGCAAGGACCAGCTTATACGGAACTGGGCATTTTTGGACTTACTTACGATGGTGTGGCGTTGCTTTACGGACGCACCTGTAAGTTGAAAATTGTGGTTCAAAAGTAATGTTGTTACAAATTGAGAAATAATACATTTATATTTTTGATGTAAAAGTTAAGAAAGGCCGGTCATATCTCTTTATGAACCGGCTTTTCTTGGGTCAGTCCGAAAAGCTTGTGGGTATGTTATGTTAATATTCGAAAGTGTACTATCTTTGCGGTTAGATTTTAAACAACACGTGAGTTTGTCGAACTCACGTTATTTATATGCTAATTCTGCTTTGTCTTTAGGGTATTTGGAAATACCGATGTATAGCGCTTTACCTTGCCGTACGATGTCAACGAGTGTTTGAAGTGTCTCTTCAAGAGGGGTGTTGGGGTCGTAACGGTGGGTATAGAAGATGTCTACATATTCGAGGTTCATCCGCTTTAAACTTTGGTTGAGGCTGCTCATCAGTGATTTTCGGGAACCCCAATCACTGTAAGGACCCGGCCACATTTCATGTCCTGCTTTGGTAGAAATGAATAATTCATCCCGGTAGGGCATAAATGATTTCTTCATAATCATACCGAATGTTTCTTCTGCAGAGCCGCAGGAAGGACCGTAATTGTTGGCAAGGTCAAAATGGGTGATACCCTTGTCGAATGCATAATGTGCCATTGATAGCGAGCTGGCGAAGGTATTGACATCGCCGAAGTTGTGCCATAGCCCTAAAGATATTTCAGGTAGAAGGATGCCGCTCTTTCCGCAACGGCGGTATTTCATACCGTTTTCGTATCTGCCGGGGGCGGGGGAATAGATGGGATTTATCATGTCTGTTGGTTTTAGTTAGACTTTACATTATATAAGGTTGTAAAAACAATGAAAGCAAAAATAGTGAAATTCTTTGAAAGTATCTGTTTATTGGCTCCATAGATTGGACTTTTATTTACTTTACAATTTTATCCGTCTCCGGCTCGAAGAGTCTATTGCTGAGTGCCTGCAAAGCCCTTTTCTTGTCTTCCGTCTTAATGACGAATGCCACGTCACTGTCATTGCTGCCATACGAAATCATACGTAGCGGGATATCTGCCAGAGCTTCTATAATCTGTGCTTCGACACCGGCATACTGCCAACGCATGTTTCCCACCACGGATACAATGGACATGCGGTCTTCCATCAGAATTTTTGCATATTGTTCCAGCTCCGCAAGGATTTTGCATAGATGTTCGCTGTTGTCTATGGCGACGGATACATCCTGATTGGATGAGACCAACAGACAGAGCGGCGTTCTGTATTTGGCAAACGTATCAAAAATCTTACTGATAAACTGATAAGGACATAAGTTATGTTTCGACTCGAACTTCACGTAGAAGATGTTGTCTTTGGCAGCTATGGCTTTAATGATATTGTCGTCCTGCAAATCCGAAATCAATGTCCCCTCTGCCTGAGGATTCATTGAGTTGAGCAATCGTACCGGGATATTGCGCTTGCGTGCCGGGGCGATGCAGAACGGGTGTAATATTTTTGCTCCGTAAAAAGCCAGTTGCTCGGCTTCGTTGAAACTGAGATGCTTTACGGAGCGGGTTCCCAATACTTCACGCGGGTCATTATTGTGCATTCCGTCAATGTCCGTCCATATCTGTATTTCCTCTGCGCGGATGGCAGCGCCGATGAGCGATGCCGTATAGTCGCTGCCGCCCCGTTTCAGGTTATCCGTTTCATTATAAGCATTTTTGCAGATGTACCCTTGAGTAATAAAAAGATTGATGCCGGGATACTGTGCCAATTGCGCCTGCAGTTTTTCCTCTATATATTTCAAGTCCGGTTCTCCTTCCGGCCCGGTACGCATAAAGTCGAAGGCGGAGAGCAGGATATTGGCAATCTTCCGTTCCCGCAGGTAGAAGTGCAGCAGGGCTGTACTGATAAGTTCCCCTTGTGCCAGAACCTCCTCTTCGCCTCGGGGAAGACCTCCGAGAGGAACCTCGGATCCCCGGCCTTGAGACCCAGCTCCTTGATCTTATCGAAGGTGAACTCCACCACCTCCGGGCGGTGGCAGAAGAGACAGTCCTCACAGGACCATACGGGTTTCCCATGGCGGGATACGACATCGTATCCCATCGCCGGATCCCTGCACGGATAGAACGGACAGTAGCAGAAGGAGCAGTCCTGGCCGTCGAAGTGGCAGGGGTTGTAGTCACAGCCCCTGTTACAGCCTATGTCCCCTTTCCCTATCTCCTCCTCGACCTTCTTCCTGATACAATCCGTGGTCTCTCCTCCTGTCTGATGTATGAACGCATCGGTGATATTAAATTGGATACACTATTCAGTATATATTCCGCCCCCTGCATGCCGCAATAATGTTTTCACATGGAAGGCAGACCGGAGACGGATACGCCGTCGCTGGGTATGATGTCCATCGCATCCGGGGTCTGCTGGATATTATGCAGGAGACATAGGTGACAAAAACCGTCCCCGGAGGGCCTTTAACTTTCAAAAGTTACGAGAATTCGTTAAAAATAAAAACGATCCTCCCGTATTATTCCCGATGGGAACCGATTTTTCATTCGTACATTGTGCAGACCTGCATCTGGGCAGCAGGTTCTACGCCGTGACCGAGGAGAACCCCGGACTCGGGAAACGCCTATACGACTCCGTCTTCAGATCATTCTCCAAGATAGTGGAGCTGGCGAAGGAGAGGGCCGACTTCATGGTCATATCCGGAGACGTATACGACGACACCAACCAGACCCCGAGAACCAGGCTGTTCTTCTGCGAAAAGATGAGGGAATTCGGAAAACCCTGTTTCATAGTGCGCGGGAACCACGATTTCAAGACGTCGTGGGACGGCAGCATAGCATACCCGGACAACGTACGCATGCTGGAGGGACCGGACGACCGTATCGTGATGAACGTCGGAGGCAGGGAGGTGGAGATAATCGGTTCCAGCTACACGACGATGCATACGTCGGAGAACCTGGCGGCCGGGATGCACGGCACCCCGGGGATGTTCACTATAGGCATGGTGCACTGTTCCGTCGACGGATACTCGGATAACGCCGATTATGCTCCGTGCAGACTCTCCGACATGATAGGGAAGGATATACAGTACTGGGCCCTGGGACATATACACAAGAGGGCGGTCCTCAAGGAATCGGACCCCTGCATAGTGTATCCGGGGAACATACAGGGCAGATCCCCCAACGAGACCGGGAAGAAGGGATGTTACCTTGTATCCGTGACCGGAGACTCGATGGAGAAGGAGTTCGTACCGACGCAGGAGGTCCTGTGGAAATCCGTCAAGGCCGATATAACATGGAAGAAGGACGTGTCCCAACTTGTGGACTCGGTGATACCCGAGTGCCCCGAGGGATCGGTGGTCTGTCTCACATTCGTAGGCAGGGGTCCCCTCAACCATGTGGTGAGGTCCGATCCGGAGGGTATCGCCGCCGCCATCGCGGAAAGGGCGAAGTGCAGTACGGACGTCAGGGGGATCGAGACCCGGCCGGACGCCGACCTGGAGGCCGCCGCACAGGGCAAGACGCTCGTATCCGGGGTGCTGAGGACGGCCAAGAGGTATTCGGAGCTTTCCGACTCGGAGCTCCTCGACCTCCTCTGTCCGGAGGGCCCCGCCTCCGACATGCGCCCGTACCTGCAGTACTATGCTGAAAGAGGGGAACTGCGCAGGATGGTGGACGATGCCGCGCTCGCCCTCGTCGACAGGATATGGGAGGGAGGACGGTGAGGATCCTCCGCATACGCATCGGGTCCTTCGGATCCCTCTCCGACAAGGAGTATACGCTCGACCCGGGATTGAACGTCGTATACGGATCCAACGAAGCTGGCAAATCCACCCTGCGCTCGTTCATCACCAACACCCTGTTCTCCAAGACGAACGTGAGGTATCCGGAGACCAGGAGGTCCGACTGCGGGAAGCTGGAGGTGGAGATGTCCGACGGCGGCAGAAGGACGATAGAGAGGGACGGGAAGAAGTCCATCGGATGCGTCGACGCCGAATGCGGGATCAGCGGCAGGGAATACACCTCCATCTACTCCATGCAGCCGGACGACCTCCGCAACACCGCCGACCTCGAGAAGGGGGACATCCGGAACCGTTTCCTGACGATACCCGGAGGAAACGACCTCCCCAAGGTATACAGGGGCCTGAAGGAGGAGAGGACGTCGTACGTCCCCGACGGACGCCGGAGCGAGAAGTCCAGGATGTCCGTGCTCATCAGAAAGTACAGCGAGGCCAAGGAAGAGGTGCTCCGCCTGCAGATGCGGGAGGATGGGGATGCATACTACAACTCCCTCGTGGAGAGGAAGAGGACGCTGTCGGAGGAGATCGAGAAGGCCAGGGCGGAGACGGAGGCCTGTGAGAAAGTCAGAAGCCGGGCGGGATTGGAGAAGGAGAGGGAGAAGACCCGCGAGACCATGGCCGGACTCGAAGAACAGGAGAGGGCCCTGTCTTATGCGGGGAGATACAGCGAGGAGGACAGGAGGAGGGGTGCCCTCCTCCAGGATGCGTTCGAGAGATCCGACAGGGATGCGAAGGCCGCGGAAAAGGATTACGAAGCGGCCGAAAGACTGCTGGACGGCCGCGACATACCTGCCGTATACAGACATATGGACGACATAGGATACCTGAATTCGCAGAGACAGAGGTACAGGGAACTGAATATGCGTCCGAAGACCCGTACTGAAGAAAAGCCCCATGCGTCCGGACGGAAGGGAGGACTCCTTCCGCTGGCGGGGATCGTCTTGATCGCGGCAGGAGCGGTCTTGACCGTGTACGGCACCATGGCGGGGATCGCCGTCATCGTCGCAGGGGCCGTGGCCGCCGCCGTGCCCTTTCTGAGAAGAAGGGTCGGATCCCCGAGGAATACGGATACATCCGGACCGGATGTCCGGAAGGAACTCGAGAGGTTGGAACGTCTGGCGGACAGGGTGGCCGAGGACGTCGGTATCGAACGCACATCCTTCGACACGTGCGTTACATCGCTCAACACGGTACGGGACCTGGTCCATGCCCTGGAAAAGGCCGACAGGGACCGTAACGGAGAAAGGGCGAAGAGGGACAGGGCGAAGGATGAGCTGGACCTCTTCTACTCCGGATTCGGAGGAGAGGAGGGGTTCGACAGGGCCATGAAGGACATGGATTCCCTCAAGGACGTCAGAGCGCGTCTTTCCGCCCTCAGGGAAGGGACCAACGCCTCCGAACAGGCCGCGGATGTGGACCCGGAGAAGGCGGAGGAGGACTATTCTTCCGCCAAGAACAGACTGAACGGACTGTCCGAGGAGTATGGGAGGACCGCACAGGCGCTGAAGAACATCGAGGACGACCTCACGGTCGAGGATGCGATAACTGAACGGTCCCTTGCCGAGAACAGGGTGTATTCCGCCGCCAAGGAATGGGCGTCCCTGATGCTGCAGCAGCTTATACTGGACGAGGCGTCCAAGGAGATGTACTCGGAGAACAGACCGGACGTCGTCATGAACGCGGACCGCTTCCTGTCGCTCATGACCGACGGCCGCTACGGCATGGCATCCGACCCCTCCTCCGACGACCTCATGGTGAGGGACCTCGTCACCGGCGACCTGAAGAACTCCAAACAGTGGTCCACCGGACTCGAGGACCAGGTGAAACTCTCCCTGAAGATGGCCGTCTCCCTGAGCCTTTCCGCAGAAAGACCGCCTGTGATACTGGACGACGTCCTGCTCACCTCCGACAGCGGCAGGAAGGCCGGCGCATGCGAAGCGATCGCCAAGCTCTCCCGCGACATACAGGTCATCTACTTCACCTGCGACAGGGAAACACGGGACCTCATGGAGGGGACGGGTGCCCGCATCATAGCGGTATAATCCATCCATCATACGGATGCTGTAAAACTTCTTACCAACCTTTTATATCTATTATTATTGATACCCTAAATCACCAAGGGAAATCCGTTTCCCTGTTCACATATCACAATCATCCGCACGGAGATACGCTCCCGTGCAATCACCGCCGCAGCTCCCGATGAAGGACACCTGGGCAATTCAAACGATGGGAAGATTCGAAGGTCCGGACAGCCGAAAGTAGGCAAAACTGGGACCGTTGCACCGATAAGTATCGGCAGAACAGGGTTACCGTATTTTTCTTGTTACAAGAACCCGGAGTGGTTTCATTGAACAGCATTGACCCTAACGCAACAAAATACATGGTGAAGGCCAAGATCAACGCCGACGGGATCGTCGACAAGCCCGACGTCGTCGGAGCGATCTTCGGCCAGACGGAAGGACTTCTCGGAGACGACCTCGACCTGAGGGACCTGCAGAAATCCGGAAGGATCGGAAGGATAGAGGTGGACGTCGTCTCCAAGGGAGGGAAGTCCGAGGGGATCATCTACATGTCCAGCAGCCTCGACCAGGTGGAGACTGTCATACTCGCCGCCGCCCTCGAGACCATCGACCGTGTCGGACCCTGCAAGGCATCCATCAAGGTCCTCGGAATCGAGGACGTCCGCATCACCAAGAGGGAGAAGATCGTCGAGCGTGCGAAGGAGCTCCTGAGCTCCCTCGTCGAGCAGTCCAAGGGAACCAGCGCCGACCTCGCCCAGAACATCAGGCAGAGCGTGCAGGTGGAGGAGATCACCACCTACGGCAAGGAGCGCTGCCCTGCCGGACCCAACGTGAAGAATTCCGAGGCCATCATCATCGTCGAGGGCAGGTCCGACGTCCTCAACCTTCTCAGAGCCGGAATAAAGAACGCCATCGCCGTAGAGGGAACCAACGTCCCGAAGACCGTGCAGGACCTCTCCAGGGAGAGGGTTACCACCGCCTTCGTCGACGGAGACAGGGGAGGGGAGCTGATCCTCAGGGAACTCTTCCAGACCGCCGAGATCGACTACGTCGCCCGTGCACCCCGCGCCCACGAGGTCGAGGAGCTTTCCGCCAAACAGCTGGTGAAGTGCCTCCGCAACAAGGTCCCCGGAGACCAGTACATGGAGATGAACGGCCTCTCCTTCGAGGAGAAGGACCTCTCCGCGGAATCCAAGGAGGAACTCGAAGAGCAGGAGGATGAGACCCCTGCGGAGGAGGAGTACAGGCCCAGAAACCACCGCAACGGATACGAGGACCGCGACGAAGACAGGGGCACCAGGAGGCGCGAAGGCAACGGCAGGCGCTCCAGGAAGACCTCCGACGAGGAGGATGAGGAAGGCAGGTACGGAAAACGCCGCGGAAGGAAGGGAGACCGTTTCGACAACGAATCCGCCGACAGATACAGGAAGAAACCGAGGGAGAGTTCGTTCGAGGAGGAGGAACCCGTCGAGGATCAGACCGTGGACACCATCCCCGCCAAGAGGAGGCTCATGGAGGAGACCCCCGACGAGGAACCCGTGACGGAAGAGCCTGCTGTAGAGGAGACCCCTGCGGTCGAAGAGACACCTGCGGTCGAGGAGCCCGTAGCAGAAGAACCTACTGTGGAAGAGCCTGCTATGGAAGAGGCACCCGTCGTCGAGGAACCTGCGGTCGAGGAGCCCGTAGCAGAAGAACCTGTCAAGGAGGAGGCCCCTGCAGAGGCGGCCGCCGAAGAAGAGGAGAAGCCCAAGAGGACCATCAGGGCCCCGAGGACCCTCCGCGGAAAGAGGGACATCAAGAGCGACAAGATCCTCACCCCCGAGCAGGAGAGCCTCAGGGACACCCTGTCCGACATCACCGGCACCAAGAACTCCGTCCTCATGTCGGAGGACGGCACCGTCATCGACAAGGTCGAGGTGAAGAATCTGGCCAACTACCTGAAGGAGAGCGATAACGAAGACATCCGCACCATTGTCTTCGACGGGGTCATCTCCCAGAACATCCTGGACATCTCCTCCGGCAAAGGCATAAAGACCCTCGTCTGCAAGCGCAAAGGGAAGATCTCCAAGCTGCCTGCCGACATCGTCGTCTGGACCAGGGACGATCTGGTCTGAGGTCGTCACATGGCAGCAGTAAAGAAAAGGGCCGTGGAGACATGGGAGGATGTCGAGGGGATGAAGAGCACTGCGGAGGTGCTCATCCCCGCCGACCCTCTGGACAGGGTCCTGGGACAGGAAGAGGCCATAGAACTGGCCAAGATCGCCGCCATCCAGCGCAGGCATCTGCTGCTGGTGGGCCCTCCCGGCACCGGGAAGTCGATGATCGCCCGTGCGATATCGATGAACCTCCCCAAGCCCCGTCAGGAGATCCGTGTCGCCCACAATCCGGAGAACCCCGAAAGGCCGTTCCTGGAGATCCTGGACGACAAGACCGTCAAGACCGAGGAGGCGGCCCAGCAGGAGAGCGTCGGAAAGCTCATAGACCCCGAGAAGGCCCCTGCGAAGGTCGCACAACGTCTCGGATACTATTGCTCCGCCTGCGGAAGCTATTCCGCTCCCGAAGACCTCAACTGCCCCAACTGCGGCAAGAGCAAGATCGACAGAGGAATCGCCGGAAACAACCCGTTCGGAGACATCCTCGGCATGCTGGAGTCGGCAATGCCCCAGATGTCCGCGGGCAAGGAGAGGGTGAACACCACCCGCCAGCTCGCCGACGGTACGGAGGAGACCGTGGTCTTCGAGAGGGCGGGGAACAAGATCAGGATGTTGGACACGAAGGCCCTCCAGAAGAGGAACAACCTCCAGAAGAAATCCAACACGAAGACCCTCGTAAAACTGGACAGGGACCCCTTCGTCATGGCCACCGGGGCCTCGGAGACCGAGCTCCTGGGAGACGTGAGGCACGACCCCTACGGCGGACACGACAAGATAGGGGTGCCGGCATACCAGAGGGTCATCCCCGGATCCATCCACGAGGCCCATGAAGGCGTCCTGTTCGTGGATGAGATCTCCCATCTGGGAAACCTCCAGAGGTTCATCCTGACCGCCATGCAGGACAAGAAATTCCCCATCACCGGCCGCAATCCGCAGTCCAGCGGGGCCAGCGTCAAGGTCGACAACGTCCCGTGCGACTTCGTATTGGTAGCCGCCTGCAACATGCAAGACCTACAGAACATCCTGTCCCCCCTCAGGTCGAGGATAATCGGGAACGGATACGAGGTCCTGGTGGACACCGCAATGCCCGACACCAGCCACAACCGCGCCAAATACGCCCAGTTCGTTGCGCAGGAGATCGCCATGGACGGACACATACCCAATGCGTCCATCGATGCTGTGGAGGAGATCATCCTCGAAGGAAAAAGGCGTGCCAAGGCCGACGGACAGAAGAACTCCCTCACACTCAGACTCAGGGAGCTCGGAGGACTCATAAGGGCCGCCGGAGACGTGGCCATCATGGAGAAGGCCAAGCTCATCACCGCAGAGCATGTGAAGAAGGCGAAGATCAGGGCCCGCCCGGTGGAGGACCAGATCAAGGAGAGGTACGGATCGTACCAGAAAGGTATGACCAAGGACGTCTCCGACGCCCAGAACCAGAACTCGGAATACTACTTCCAGAACGAGCACATCGACGGCTCGGACAGTATGTTCAACTGAATTCCGGAAAACGATTTACTCCCGGGTCTTCCTAGACCCGGGACGCTATCATATCAACTTATCGTCGTTATGACATTGAACTTCTTCTGGAGCATGTCCACCATGTTCTGGGATTTCTTATGCCCCATGTCAGCGGCCTTCTTGAACCACCTCATGGCCTCGAACTCGTCCTGAGGGACCCCTTTCCCGGCATGATATGACAGACCCACATTGAACATGGCCTTCAGCATCCCGCGCCCGGCGGCCTTCTTGAACCACTTCAGGGCCTCTGCGTCATCTTTGGGTACGCCCTTACCGGAACGATACATCATCCCGATGTTGTACTCGGCCTTCTCGCTCCCCATGTCGGATGCCCTGGTATAATACTCCAAGGCCTTCTGTGCATCCTGCTCCACTCCGATGCCGCTGTCGTACATGACCCCGAGATTGTATACGGCCTTCGGATTGCCGAGATCTGCGGCCTTCATGAAATACCCGAAGGCCTTGTCATAGGACTGCTCCACGAAATGCCCGTAGTAGTACAGGACTCCGATGGAGAAGATCGCATCCGGATTCCCATGGTCTGCGGCCACGGAATAGTGGCTGTAGGCCTTCTCGTAGTCCTGATCGACGCCGTACCCCTTGTCGAGCATGCGTCCCATGTAATATTCGGCCTTGATGCACCCGGCCTTGGATGCCTCGGCGAAGATCCCGAATGCCTTGGCATCCTTGGACCGGTCCTCGCCCTCGGTGTAGAATTCCTTAGCCTGTGTGAAAAGGTCTTTGGCGCCTTGGGAAACCATGCCCCGGCGATACACGACCGGATTTAAAAATTCAATTACCGACACCGAACACGTTGGCCACCATACGTATGCCAGTGCCGCCGTCCTCGTAGAAATGTTCCAGCCTCTCCACCGGCATGAAGCCCCTGCGGCGATAGAAGGATATGGCCTCCGAATTCGTCTCCCTCACCTCGAGCTGTATGGACCTCGCCCCGTCCATCATGGCGGACCGACGGAACCTGTCGAGCATTCCCGAACCTATTCCCTGACCGCGGAAACCTCTTTTCACACAGAAAAGCGCTATGGAGACACGCCCGCCGGAGAGGCGGGACCCGGCCATGTATCCGATGATGTCTCCCGTGAAGTCAGTGGCCACGATCTGTCCTCCGGGCCACTGCATCATGAAATAATCGACGATGCTCGGAACGAAATAGGAATCCAGGGACTCGCATATGAGGGCATACGCCCTCGAAGAATCCTCGGGCCTCATCTTCCTGATCTCCATCCCATATCACCGTATCCGCCGCTGGGTCTGTCGCGGAAGAACGCGACGACCGTCCCTATGAGGAGGATGACGGCCGCCGACAAATAGATAACGTATCCCCCATGGTCTTCGGAAGGTACGGTGAACGATACCTCCTCCGAGACGTCGATACCTTCCACCGACACCGATGCCACATGATCACCGGACGATACGCGGAACACCGCCGCCGATACATCCGTGCACCTCTCCTCCCCGTCCACCGCCCACAGGAATATGGACCCGGCCGGCCCCCTGGCACGAAGGACCACGGCGTATCCGCCGCTGCCCCTGACCACCTCCGCGGTAAAGGAAAGCCCTCCCTCTTCGACGTCCGTACGGCTCACCCCGAAATCGGAAAGGAACAGGTCTGCGAAGAAGGACGCCACCTCCTCCGAGACGATGAGGACGGCGACCTCTCTGTTCCTGTCGAAAGACGTGGCCGTCCAATTGACGGACCCCACCCATACGGATCCGTCGATGACGATGCCTTTGTTATGGATGAGGGAGAACCCGTCCCCTCCGTCGACGGCGACCGCCTTTATGCCCGTGGTCTCGTTGATGAGGTTCACGGTAGATACATGGGCACCCCCTCCCGACTGGGAGGAATCCAGTATGAACCGGACATCCAATCCGCGTGATGCCGCGGATGCCATCCATGCTATGGGCGTGTCCCCGTTCACGGGCGACAGCGAATCCCCCAGGTCCATCTCCTCCGCATATATCCTCCTCTCTGCCGAACCCATCATCATACGGAGGGTGGAGAACGAATTGTCCGGAGAAAGTACGGGAGATACGGAGGCTTCGTAACTACGGTATTCTGGCACATCCGGAGGTACATATGACAGGGTGCCCCGATAGCCCTTGAGATCGGGGTATGCGTCCTCCAAACACACCGTATCGCCCCATACGGTATCGAAGTCGTTCTCGAAAACCCTCTCCATATAGCCAGCATATCCCTTTCCGGAGATCACGGCCCCCCACCCCCTGTTACCGTTGCCGTAACCCATGTTGCCGGATGTCCAATTCTCGGACGTGATGATCACGGTGTCCCCGTCGATCACAGCGTATTTGTTGTGGACGTAGACGAACCTCTGCGGGTGGTCGCCGAAGTTTATCAGCCTGACATCTGCCCCGCCGTCGTCGATGGATTTCAACAATGCCAGCTCCGTGCTTATGTCCACTCCCAGCGGCTCAGCCTCCGCCAGTATCCTTACGGATACTCCGCGGTCGCAAAGGGAGGAAAGAAGAGCTATGACGTTCGGACACGATATGAGATAGATGGAGATGTCCACCGAACACGATGCAGATTCCAACACCTTGTATATCGGACCTCCTCCGCTCTCCGGAAATGAGAACGGAACCACGGAGGCCTCGAAAGCGGATGTGCCAGGAAACACGTAGTTTGTCCATCCCGCCCTCGTCACCATCCAATCGGAAGACGTATCCGTGTCCGTCTGGGACGTCCTCATGGCATATGTGAGGGAGCTTATCCTCACCGGACTTCCAGACCACCCGTCCACTCCGAGAGACCCTCCCCAACAGACCTGGTCTATTACCGAATCCCCTACCTTCAGAACGACCTCGTCGCCGGAATCGGCCAATATGAAACGTCCGGTACGGGTGATGCACGGATCATCGGTCTGGATCGTCCCGGAGCGCGAGCAGAACCAGTTCTTGCCGACCTCTCCGACAATGGTCAGACGTTCCCCGGGATGCAGGACCGTGCTTCTGTTGAACGTCAACGTACCCTCGCCATCGGTCATGCACCAACCCATCAGATCCACTTGGCTGGCACATACGTTCTGTATCGATACGCCCTCGTCATAGGGGTTGACCTCCGTTATGAGGACGGAGGGGGAAACTGCGGCATCCACGGGATCATGAATGGTCGGACCCAGCAGCGACGTCGTGGCAGCGACGATGAGAATGCATAGCAGTACCTCGGACCTCGTCCTCATACGGAGGTCTTCCGGTCTAAGGATTTAAAGCCCGAGGACTGCATGTAATAGGTTAGTGTTCACTTCCTCTTCTTGGACGAGGAGCTCTTCTTCGAAGATGAGGGCCTGCTTCCGGAACCGGACTTCTTCGTGGATGAGGAAGAGGTGGCGGAACGTACGGCCTTCTTCGCGGATTTCTTCATCGCGGCGGCAATGATCCCGACGATCGCCACAGCGGCCGCTCCGAGATAATACATGAGATTGTGCTCCTCCTCTGCATTGATCTTCGAGTAGTCCGCATTGAAGTAATTGTCGAAATCGGTATTGAAGTATGCCGCATAGTAGTCCGTAACCTCGGAGGAATCTATTATGGCGGCCGCCTCGCGGTTCCTATCGAACGAACCATCGGTCCAGTTGACTGATCCCACCCAGACCTTGTCGTCCACGATAACCCCCTTGTTGTGGATCTGCGGGAATGCCTTCGTCTTCTCGTAGATGGCCGCCTTTATCTGGGTATTGCCGTTCAAGGTCTGGACCAGTGCGTGGTGTTCTTTAGAATCCTTGTCCTCCGATGTCTCATATGTCCCGTTGAGGATGTATTTCACATCTATTCCCTGCCCGGCCTTATCCGACATGATGCCGATAAGACTGTCTCCGGTAAGTGTGGAATTATTCTTGTCGATATCCAACTGCTCAACGTATATGCGGCTGGTAGCGGAACCCATGAAGTATTTCAGAGCACTTTTGGAATTATCAGGAGAGGTGACCGGGGCCACTCTGGCGGAATACGTAGGCGAAGAGTAGTCATCGCGTATGGTGTAACTGATATCCCCTGATGCGACTATGTCCGGATATACGTCGTCAAGGGTCTTCACATCTGCATTGGAGACATCATAGTCCCCTTCGAAGACTCCTTTCATATGTGTGGCGTATCCGGTACTTTCTATGACGGCTCCCCATCCCCTGTTCCCTTTGCTGCCCAGATTCGCATCGGTCCAGTTCTCCGAGGTTACGACCACGGTCTTATCGTCGATGATGGCGTACTTGTTGTGGATGTATGTGTACCTCTTATCTGACGAATCGCAACCAGGATAGTTGATGATGTTGACCTCTCCGCCGACCGATTCCAGCTGCTTGAGCATGGACATCTCGTTATCGGTATTCACTCCCAGAGGATTCCCCGATACGAGGACCCTGACGTCGACGTTCTCTAATTCCTCCAGATCGCAGAGGAGGGCGATGACCTCTTTGCTGCCCATATAATAGATGGAGATATCCACGGTCGAAGTGGCCTTGGAGAGCTCCGTCAATATGGGCGTGCCTTTGCTTTCGGGAAAGGTGAACGGAGTCACCTGTGCTTCATAATATGTAGGTGTGAATGAAGGGTCCGCAGAAGACACAGACCCTTCGTCACCGCAGATGACCGTAGGGGATATTACTACGGCTACGGCCAGAACTGCAAGTAATATTGTCGGTATATCCTTCCTTTTCAAGTACATCCCGAAGGATGATACACATTCTGATATACCGACTTTTTGATTGGTCCTATCAAAGGGCGCTTACCAGGTCGGTGAGCACCGCATACTGGTCCTTGGCCTTGACGACTCCGGATGCCAGAAGCACTCCGTCGGCACCGAGGTCGATGGCGGCGGCGACGTCCTTCCCGGTCTTCACCCCGGCCCCGCATAGGACGCGCACGGCCTTGTTGACGTCCTTGACGGACTCGACCGTGCTCTCGACTATGCGCGGGTTGGCGGTGGTCACACTTATGTCCCCTCCGATCAACTCGGGAGGTTCTACGGCTATGAAGTCGGGTGCGAAACGTGCCAGAGACACGGCGGTATCCACGGTGTCGGCGCAGACGACGGTGGTGAGGTCGCATCCGAGGGAAAGCTCGACGCATTCCCCCACGACCTCCGCATCCACCTTGTGTTCCGAGTGGTTGATCAGAGTACCTATGGCGCCGCACGACCTTACCATGGACGGGGTCACCCATCCGGTGGCGGAACCGGGCGCGCGGGGATCCACGTTCTGCGAGAGGACGGGGATGTCCACGGCCGCGGCGACCGCCGCCAGA
>OGLM01002824.1_pt1 | contig 15232 bp, 11 predicted proteins | sample 1572531 | NCBI WGS metagenome assembly OGLM01 (sample SAMEA2581909, study PRJEB24529) | metagenome | biome: Human gut stool | place: China | collected 2011 | reverse complement strand
CGGCGAGCTGGTGGGCGGCCCCATGTACTATATCCGGGATGGTCTCCACGCCCCGTGGCTTGCCTTCTTGTGTTCCATTTTTATGGTGGTTCAGATCATCGGCGGTAACTTTATTCAGTCCAACACCATTGGCGGTGTGGTGGAGGATACCTTCCAGATTCCCCCCATTTACACGGGTATCATCCTGACGGTGCTGATTTTTGTTGTTTCTGCCGGCGGCCTGAAGCGATTCGCGCATGTGGCGCGCAAGGTGGTCCCCTTTATGGCAACGCTCTACATTGCCAGCGGATTGCTGATCATTCTGATCGGGATGGTACGCGCTATTACACAGGGGGCGCGTATTCTTGTTTTGCGGGAGATTGTGGCGTGCTTTCCGGGAGAAGAACGCCGGAAGCTGAGACAGTTTGTGAACCGGTTGAAGCAGGACGGGATTACGATTATATCGATTGATAACCGGGCAGATTTCACGGACCCTTTCTTTGATGAAGTGATTTTGTTCCGGCATCATACAATCTACAAAAAGATCTGTCAAAACGAAGATACATGGATGATTGATGAGATATTAAAACGCGGTCTGGAGGCGGCAGATACCACCATACCGAAAGCGCGTGCTGCCAGCGGAAAACCACAGCTAAGACCGGTGGATTCCTTCGTGTGGCAGATGTTCCGGGATGGCAGCTGGCAGCCACAGATTTCGATGCGGGCAGGGGAAATCCTTGCGGCACTCGGTACACCCGGACAGGTGGAAGAAATATGGTCGGACATCCTTTGTTCCAATGCCATACAGTCGCGGTTTGAGTTAGATGGCGAGATCATCGCCTACAAAAACATACAGGAGCTTATGAAGCACCGGATTGCGCTTATGGAGTATGGAAACCATACGGAAATCTGCGAGAATCTGACCAACGAGGAAAACATTCTTCTGCCGACATATCCGCGCATATGTTCAGCATTCGGGTTTTATCAGAAGCGGCAAAAGTATATATTGGAAGACAATTTTCTGGGATTGGACAGACGGGATATCGAGATGCTGAACCCTGAGACAGAAGCATGGAAGATAGGAATCTATCGTTATAAGCTGTTTCATCCGCGTGTTCTGATCCTGAAAAACATGCTGCAAAATCTAAACGTCCGGGAAGTCGCATGGCTGAAACGGGAATTGCGGGAGATCGTGGAGAGAGGAAGCAGCGTCCTTCTGCTCGAAAACGAGAGTAAAGTCTGTGTGGATGTTGCGGACCGGCTGGAGGTGATAGCTTGAAGACTGTGCGGTCATTCTATGATAAATATCATATGGAAATCGGAAATATCGTTTTGATCCTGGTTCTTGCCATCGCATTGTTCCCCAGACTTTCTGCAGACTATGTGCTGCATCAGTTTGTGATTATCGTACTGTTGACGATGGGACTCTCGCTCGAGATGCTGAGTGGTGTTTTAGATTTCGCATTTATGGCGGAAATCGCAATGACGACATGCCTGGGCGGACTATGCCTGCGGGCAGGGTTTCCGGTCTGGGTGAGCTTAACGGTTATGATACTGGCACAGATGCTGTTCGGGATGGCAAAGGGACTTCTGATTGGCAAAATCCGTGTAAACCCTATTTTGCTGACTTTTATTTTGCAGCAGATCTATCAGGGGATAGCTGCCGTGTTCGGGGATGCGATTCAGGCGCCGATCCCGAAGAATTACTATGGTTCTTACATGTTCTGGATGATTTTTTCCGGTATTGCAGTTGTAAGCTACGTGTTCCTGCAGCTGCTGCTTACACATACATATTATGGGAAATACGTACGGATGCTGGGAGAAAATGAAACCTCAGTCAAAAACAGCGGAATCCGTTTTGACATCTGCCGCATGATTATCTGTGGAATCAGTGGTATTGTATTTGCCCAGGTGGCACTGATCTTTTTGTTCATCACCAATGGCGGCAGTGCCGGTATTGGCAGGAGATATCTGTATCCGGTAATTGCGGCAGCGTGTCTTGGCGGAATAAACTTTCTAAAAGGAAAAGGGAACCTGCGCGGCACTGTTTTGGGCAGTCTGTCCATGGTGCTTCTTCTGAATCTGTCAGCGGGGCTTTCTCTTTACAGCTATTTTTCTTATATCTGGGAAATCGCAATTCTTGTAATTGCGGTGGTTATTTTCGCAAGGGAGAGAAAGAACTGAAAATCCTCTCCCTAAATCCGAAACTTGTCCGATTGTGGGAAGGGCAGATCCTCCATATAATAAAACCATCAGATAGATACATCGAAATGATCCCACCGGAAGCCGGACGTGCTTCTGCCATTTCCCTGTATCTGACGGAAGAAAAAACAAAGAAAATGAGGAGGAAATGACTATGAAAAAACGAAAGAGATTGTTTGGTATTTTGTTGGCAGTAGTTATGACAGTAGCAATGATGACAGGATGTTCCGCAGGAAAGGGCGGCACATCCGGAAGTGGAGTAAAGGTAGGATTCCTGGCGCCGACACTCCAGACGGAGTTTATGATTGGAATCGATGAGAAGCTTCACGAGGAATGTGACAATCGTGGATGGGATTATGTATCTGCAAGTTTCGATAACGATTCGGCAGCAGCCGTATCTGCAATCGAGAACATGGTAACCGGAAATTGTAATTACATCGTAGCGATGGTATCCGATACATCCTGTGACGATGCGCTCAGGGCAGCACAGGAAAAGGGCGTCAAGATTATTGAATGTGGTGTTGAGACAGCAGTACATGATCTCGTGCTCAAAACTGACCAGTATTCTATCGGAACACAGATCGGTGATATGGCAGCAGACTGGCTGAACAGCCAGCTCGGCGGCGAAGGAAACATCGTAGTATATACAACCTATCAGAATCAGGACATGCAGGATCGTGGACAGGGTATCCAGGATGCAATCAAGGAGAAAGCTCCGAATGTCAATATTCTGGAAGTCGTTGATATCGGTAAGGATGTTGTAGGATCCGGAACAACAACGACAGAGACGATGCTTCAGAAATATTCGAACCTGAACGGAATCGTGTGCTATGGTGATGCGGCAGCGGTAGAATCTGTTGAGGCAGTGAAGGCAGCAGGCAAGGACAACGAAAACTTCGGCGTATTCGCCTGTGACGGTACAAATCAGGCTTTGAAGGGTATCAATGACGGAACATGCATGCGAGGTACGATGTACTTCGAGGCGCTTGGAAGTGTCGTAGCGAAATATATCCAGGAGTTGGTTGACGGCAAGACATTTGATGCGGCAATCGAAACTCCGATCCACGCAGTAACAAAGGCAAATATCGCAGATTACTATAAAGCAGACAAATAAAGATTGCAAAAAGAATGCCTCTGGTGAATCATCGGAGGCATTCTTAGAAAGGGGATGAACTCTGTGAAAAACATACTGAGTGTAAAAAATATCGTAAAAACATATCCCGGCGTTATCGCAATCAATGATGTATCGTTCGATGTAGAAGAAGGCGAGATCCACGCTCTGATCGGTGAAAACGGAGCAGGAAAATCAACCCTGATCAAGGTATTGTCGGGAGCGATCGTTCCGGATTCCGGAACGATTGAGCTGGAAGGCAAACAATACAACCAGATGACACCGAAGCTTGCAAAAGATCTGGGGATCGAGGTCATCTATCAGGAATTTACGCTGGTGCCTGGCATAAGCGCAGCGGAAAATGTATTTCTCGGTGACAAGACGAAACCCGGTGCGTTCTGCGACGTCAAAGATCGCGAAGCGCGTGCGAAGAAAATATTTGATGACCTTCGGGTAGACATTGATGTATCCCGACAGGTAAAGACAATGTCACCGGCACATCAGCAGCTCGTCGAAATTGCGAAGGCAGTCAGCCGGAATGTAAAGATCCTGATTATGGATGAGCCGACTGCACCACTGACGGTCAGCGAAGTCGAGACGCTGTTTCGTATTGTGCGGGAATTAAAAGCAAAAGGTGTGACGATTATCTTTATCTCCCACCGGTTGGAGGAGTTGTTCGAGCTTGCGGACCGCGTAACGGTTATGCGGGATGGCTGCTATGTTGGCACAGAAAATATAAAAGACATCGACAGGCAGAAGCTGATCACGATGATGGCAGGTCGTGAACTCAAGGAATCGTATCCGTCGCGTATCAGTCAGATCGGCGAGGAAGCATTGCGGGTAGAGCATCTGACAGGAAATGGAGACCATGATATTTCGTTTACCCTGCACCGGGGAGAAATCCTTGGATTTGCCGGACTGGTTGGCGCCGGCCGTACCGAGCTGATGCGGGTAATCTATGGTGCTGATCCGATTGAAAGCGGAAAGATTTTTGTAAATGGCAAGGAAACAAATATCCGTACATGTCAACAGGCAATCCGGCATGGAATCGGATATATCCCGGAGGACCGGAAGGCGCATGGCGCATTTCTCCGGATGAGCATCAAATGGAATGTCGTTGTAAATAACCTGCGTGGCATCTCCAAAGGACCATTCGTTGATGAGAAGCTGGAAAACCGGATTGCCGAGGATTATGAGGAGAAATTCCAGATCAAGACACCATCCCTCGAGCAAAGGGTGGAGAATCTCTCGGGCGGTAATCAGCAGAAGGTTGTAATCGCAAAGACACTTGCGGCAAACAGTGAAATCATCATCTTTGATGAACCGACGCGGGGAATCGATGTCGGTGCCAAGCAGGAGATTTACAAACTGATGAATCAGCTTGCCGGTGAAGGGAAGGCAATCATTATGGTAAGCTCGGATATGCCGGAGCTTTTGGGTATGTCTGACCGGATTATCACCATCTACGAGGGCAGGAAGACCGGAGAGCTTGCGAAATCAGAATTCGACCAGAACTATATTCTGGATTTAGCATCAGGAGGCGAGGAACATGGAAAAAACAAGTAATAAATTTATAACTTTTTATAAGAAATTTGGTATATATGTATTTTTGGTGGCAGTCGTTATTATCTTCTCGATTATTGCACCGAACTTTTTATCTGTAGCAAACCTGATCAATATTTTACGTCAGGTATCTATTTTCGGAATTGTTGTAATCGGCGTTACGATGGTCATGATCGGCGGAGGTATGGATTTGTCGGTCGGAGGAATCATGGCGGTCGTCGGCATGGTTATGGGCTATTGTATGGTAAATGTCGGGTTGCCGATTCCGGTTGCAGTGATTATCGGTATTGCACTTGGCGTTGCATTTGGTGCCATCAACGGCGTCGTCGCCATCAAGCTGCATATCGCGCCCATTATTGTAACACTTGCCATGATGCTTGTGCTGCAGGGCGTGGCATATCTGATCACCGGCGGCTATCCGATTACCGGCATGCCGAAAGCATTTTTGACAGTCGGACAGGGATATGTCGGACCGGTTCCGATTCCGGTTATTCTGTTTGTGATCTTCATTGTATTTGGCTGGATTGTCATGAACAAGACATATCTTGGCAGAAATATTTATGCACTTGGCGGAAACAAAGAAGCAGCCAGACTTGCAGGTATCAATGTCAACAAACTGACTGTACTTGTGTATTCTTTTGCAGGATTTGCAGCCAGCATCGCAGCAATCATCATGGTTGCCAGAACAAACGCATCGCAGCCGGGCGCAGGAAGTTCCTATGCATTTGACTGTATGACGGCAGCCTGCTTAGGTGGTGTCAGCATCGCCGGTGGTGAAGGAAAAATCAGCGGTACGGTTGTCGGTGTTATCATCCTTGGTATCCTCGATAACGGACTTGTGCTGATGGGTGTTAATTCCAATTTCCAGAGTGTTATTAAAGGACTGATTCTGCTTCTCGCAGTCGCAATCGACTGCTACCAGGGCGGACAGAAGAGAAAGAAGGCGTGAGACATGGTGACGAGAAAATTGCCGTATTATGAGTTTGCAGATGGAATTTACGAGATTGATGAATTTGACTGTGTGAGTGTGTTTGTGATTGTCGGAAGCACGCGGGCGCTGGTGATAGACTGTGGAACCGGAATCGGGGATCTCAGATGGGTTATAGAGAACAAAATCACAGATAAACCGTATGATGTTGTGGCGACACATAACCATGGCGACCATATTGGCGGAGCCGGATTCTTCGACTCCATCTATATTCACCCGGCGGATATGGACTGGGATAGCGGAAATACACTTCCGACTGTGGATTTCCGTAAGAGCTATGCAAAGATCATTGCAGACCGGGCGGATAAACATTACGACTATAATCTGGATGAGGATGTGCGCCCATGGCCGAAGACACCGGAGAAGCTTCCGCTTACGGATGGGCAGGTGTTTGAGCTTGGAGACAGGACGGTGACGGCATATCACTGTCCGGGACATACATTTGGCGAGATGGTATTTCTGGATGACAAGACGAAGACGCTGTTGCTTGGAGATGCCTGCAACTGCAACTATTATCTGGCGGTTCCGGAGCCGGGACGGGAAAAAGAACGGATCCGGGAAGCGAAGGCAGGACTTGAACGTCTGCGTTCCATGAAGGACAAATATGATTTGATGTATAATTCCCATCATGATTTCAGAGGATTTGGCAATTCCCTCTATCCGGATATTATAGAAGATGCGGTTCATGCATTTGATAGTATATTAGATGGGACAGCAGCGTACATATCCGTGACAGATCCTCTGGATCCGGAACATAAGGCTAAGACGTATGTGTCTTATGGCAGATTCCGTGTCGCCTATCAGGGGGACGGAATAGAAAATGTAAAATAATCACAATTAAAAACCCTTTCCTTTTTAAATATAAAATACCCCCACCGGTGCGATCTGTGACCGGTGGGGGTGTTTCCGTCTTATACGTTTTTATTTATATGCTTATACTCTCTTATACTTCTACATCCCAGAAACCATCCAACGTAGCGAAGTAATCTTCCGGAGTTTCGGCACGGCGGATCTGCTTTACACTGCCGTCCTCACACAGCAGAAGTTCTGCGGATTTGAGCTTTCCGTTGTAGTTATAACCCATTGCGAAACCATGAGCACCTGTGTCATGAATTACGAGATAATCGCCCATGTCGATCTTTGGAAGCTTGCGGTCGATCGCGAACTTATCGTTGTTCTCGCACAGGGAACCGGTCACATCGTAGGTGTGGTCACAAGGTGCAGTTTCCTTGCCAAGGACGGTGATGTGATGGTAAGCACCATACATAGCCGGACGCATCAGGTTTACCGCACAGGCATCCACGCCGATGTACTCCTTGTAGATATGCTTCTCGTGGATTGCCTTTGTAACCAGGTGTCCGTAAGGGGCAAGCATGAAACGGCCAAGCTCTGTGAACAGGCTGATATCGCCAAGTCCAGCAGGGACAAGCACCTCATCGAATACCTTGTGTACGCCTTCCCCGATCTTCAGGATATCATTTCCTTCCTTGTCCGGTGTATAAGGGATACCAACACCGCCGGACAGGTTGATGTAAGAAAGCGCGATACCGGTTTTTTCCTTTAACTCTACGGCAACCTCGAACAGGATTTTGGCAAGGGTTGGGTAGTAGTCGTTTGTGACCGTGTTACTTGCAAGGAACGAATGCAGACCGAATTTCTTTGCACCTGCGTCACGCAGCTCTGTATAAGCTTTGAACAACTGCTCTTTTGTCATGCCGTATTTGGCATCGCCGGGATTGTCCATGATTGTTGTGGAGATAGAGAACGTTCCGCCCGGATTGTAACGGCAGAATACTGTCTCCGGAACACCGCATGTATCCTTCAGGAACTGTACATGTGTGTAATCGTCTAAGTTGATGTTCGCACCGAGCTTCTTTGCGAGAACGAATTCCTCAGCTGGTGTGTCGTTCGATGAGAACATGATGTCAGAACCTGTGATGCCCATTCTCTCTGACATCAGAAGCTCTGTATAAGAAGAACAGTCGGTACCGCAGCCCTCTTCCTTCAGAATCTTCAGGATGGTTGGGTTCGGAGTTGCCTTGACTGCGAAATATTCTTTATAACCTTTGTTCCATGCAAATGCCTGCTTTAATTTTCTTGCATTTTCACGGATGCCCTTCTCGTCGTAGATATGGAACGGAGTCGGGTATGTCTTTACGATCTCTTCGATCTGTGCTTTCGTTACAAATGGTGTCTTCATGATATTCCTCCTGTATGTAGTAGGTGTTTCTGTTTATCAGCCTTTTTATTCACGCTCTCTATAATCTAGAAGTAAAACTGCGTTTTGTCAAGTAAAATGGCGTAAAAAACTTGATATCTAATTGAAAATAAATATCGAAGATGGTATCATAAACTATTATGTGCGGTTTTGGTACAGATGATTGCGGATACGACGCAGGAACATACCGGAAACGACTGCGGACCGGATGCGGTCCGTTGGTGGGATAAAATAAAAAGAAAACAGGAGTGTTGGATACATGGCAGATAACGGCGAATCAGGAATGAACTATGACAATATATTTATAAGGATGCTGAGCAGAGTGGGTGATGCGATGCTGCTTTCCATTCTGTTTGTACTCTCATGCGTTCCGATTATCACGATCGGCGCAGCATTTACTTCACTTTACTATACGGCGATGAAAGGAATTTCCGGCGACGACGGATATATCTGGAAGTTTTATACACGGAGCTTCAAGCAGAACTTCAAGCAGGCAACCGGTATGTGGCTGCTCTTTTTAGTCGCATTTTTCATTCTGTCGGTAGATATCTGGTTCTGGATGACACAGTGGAAGGCAACCGGAAATGTAATCGCGAAGCCGTTTTTGCTCGTGAGTGTCGTGCTTCTTACCCTGGCAGTTATGACGTTTACTTATACATTTGCCCTGCAGGCGAAGTTCGATAATTCGTGGAAGGTTCAGCTTCGGAATGCATTTTTGATGAGCATCAAGAATTTCCCGATGACACTTTTGATGCTGCTTACGTATCTGGTGATTGCATGGTGCTTCTACTATGACATTGTTATTTCCATTATTGTATATGTGCTGATCGGATTCGGTGCGGTTGGATATCTGTGGGCGTACATTATGCTCAGATGCTTCAAGCCATACCTGCCGGAAGAAGACCTGCATGCACATGATGAGAGCGTATTGCTGCATGAGGTTGATAAGGATTCGGACGCGGAATCTGGGAAGCCGTAAGGATAAAAACGATGAAGGCAAATGCGAAAAAAGAAACTATATATGTGAATATCATCATGCTTGCGGTATTTTTCTTCGCATTTCTGGGAACGGAATACCTGTTTGATAATTGTATGATGTACGTGACAGATGCATCAGGCGTAGTGCGTGCGCAGAATCAGATGCTTGGCGTAAGTGCAATCGGTTTTCTGCTATACAACTGGATTTCCGGCTTCTTCGCGGATAAGAGTCCGTGGGTAACCGGGGGAACCGGACTGTTTGCGTTCGGCATTGGAGCCGGATGTATGGGCTGTATTATCCTGCATGCGGAATATGTGCAGATGATGATCGCGGGCGGAATACTGTTTTTCCTGCTGGGCGTGCTTGGGGCTGGTGTACATTACCGGATGGCGTACTCGGTTTATGATCGTGCAATGCTGGCGAGATGTGTCGGGTTTGCGTATGCAGGGGGAATCTTCCTCCAGTTTCTGAATAATAATATGATTCATGAAAATCACACCCAGGCGGTTGCGCTGTGTGCAGGGACCGGGTATCTGCTGTTTGTGCTTTGCGCTCCGGGCAGGAAGGAAAGTCTTCCGTGTCAGGAGCAGGAGGGTGGATATCCCATCGCCGGACAATCACAGGAGGCTGCCGGACAGAAGGACATACAATATCCTGTTTACGTCGGGATTATGCTGATTGGAATTGTCTTTCTCCAGACGATAGTATTTACAACGCTTGACAATGCGGTTACTGCGGTGCATGCATCGGGCGGCGTGGATATCGGACAATGGCCGCGCCTGCTGCTTGCGTTAAGTGGAATTGCGGCTGGCTTTCTGTATGATATACGCGGTCGGAGATGGATGCATATGATTATGTATTGCGTGACGCTTTTGTCTACAATCTGCGTGATCGTGATTGGGTTTGGCGGACCGTTCCTGCTGGGGCTGCTTGTATTTTATCTGTCTGCAGGCTTTTTCTCGGTATATTTCACAGTTGGATTTATGGATATCTCCTATCATAGTGCGAAACCGAAGCTCTGGGCCGGATTGGGCCGGGCTGTGAATAATGTATGCGCACTGATGATCATGACATTGGCAGGTGGATTCGCTTCTGTGCGATATGAAGTGATGATTGTTGCGGTTATTCTCTTTTCCCTGATCAGCGTGTTGGCGTTTTCGTACCAGAACATTCTGATAGGGATGGAGCTTAGAAGCATGGAAGCTGCGGCATCCACATTGATGCCACAGACAGGCGGGACAGTGGAAGCGGAGGATAAGCAGGCCGGTCTGTCCACGACGGATAAATTCACAGCTTTCGGCGAACAATACAGCTTGACGGACCGGGAGCGGGAAGTGCTCCGGGCATTGCTTTCCTCGGGTGAAAATGTACAGGATATTGCACATACACTTGGTATCTCCCGGGCAGCAATCTATCGTCACATATCGAATATGAATGAGAAGACCGAGACGAAGGCACGTATGGGACTGATTCAGTTCTATTATGGGTGGAATCCTGAAAAATAGCGTATTTTTGTGCATTTGAGACATATGTCAACTACCATAGCAGGCGGAAATCTGCTATGGTTATTTTAGTTTATGGGCATTTTCGCTGAAATGAAATCAAAAAGAAAGAGGAGGAACAAAGCTATGAACAGGAAGAAAAGACTATTACCGCTTCTGATGGCATTGCTTTTGATCGTGAGCTATCTGCCGGTGATGCGAAGCTATGCGGCAGGGACGTACACAGTGAAGATTGATGAATCTCACGGAGCGTGTGAAGCGTCTGATGGAACGTTTATTTATAAGGATGGAACCAGTGTGGTGGGGACTATGAAGATAGTTTCAAGTGATACAGGTAAAGGGTTTCAGCAGTCGAGCAAGCAGATAGAAGAGGTACAGGAAAATACGGTATTCACCATTACTGTTACGCCAAGTGAAGGATATCAGGTAACTCTTCGGTTGAATGGAAAAACTGTGCCGCTGACAGGCGGTGAGGGAAGAACCATGACAGGAACCATTACGGCGACTGGCACAGATCAAAACCTGGGTATTGAAGCGCAATTCACCAGAAGCGGAGGTCAAGGCTCCGGTGGTGATCCAAATCCGGGAGGACCATCGCCATCAGGTTCTGTTACGTTACAGCTCGAGGGTAATGCATTTTCTGGAAGTGCAAGTGACTTTTACAACGAATTAAAGCAGGCAGACCCGCGCTTTGAAATTTATGCAGATGCAGGTAGTGGGTATAAGACAATGAGCCAGCTGGTTACAGATAGCGTTGTGACATCGAAAGGAAATGGTGTTTATGAATTTAAAAGAGGCTTTGGTGGTAAGGTTTTAGAGTATATTGGAGAGTTTGATTTAATATTAGATAGGTTTGGTTATTATATATATGATATTGGTTATAAACTATATCGTAATACTAAAAAGGTAATAGCAAAAATATTAAAAAGATAAATACATAGGTTTAAAACTTATGTATTTTTTCTATATTGATGTTGCAAAATGACTTAAAATATTAAAAAAAATAAGAAAAAAAGCATCAATGTAATTTAAAATTATTAAATATATGATAAAATATTAGATGTGATGTAAGTATGATATTAAATGTAAGTGGAAGAACTGATATAGTAGCTTTTTATACCAAGTGGTTTATGAATAGGTATAAAGAAGGATATGTAATGGTAAGAAATCCTTTTAATTATCACTTAGTAAATGAAATATATTTTGAAGATGTTGATTTAATAGTTTTTTGTACTAAGAATCCTCTTCCAATAATAGATAGAATAAAAGAAATAGATAAACCAATACTATTTCATATAACAATAACTTCTTATAATAAAGATATTGAACCTAATGTTATAGATAAGAGTGATATAATTGAAGGGGTAAAAGAGTTATCTAAGATAATAGGAATAGATAATATATATATTAGATATGATCCAATATTTTTAAGTGATAAATATAATATAGAATATCATATAAAGGCTTTTAATAAACTATGTAGTATGTTAAATGGTTATGTAAAACATATCATAGTATCATTTATAGATGATTATAAGAATGTTAGAAAGAATAATAATATTTTAAAAATTAAATCTTTTACTAAAGAAGATTATAAGTTACTAGGAGAGTCTTTTAGTAAGATAGCAGGTAATAATAATATGACAGTACAGACTTGTGCTGAAGAAGAAACATTAGAAGAATATGGCTTTATAAAAGAAGAATGTTTATCTCATACACTTGCCTATAAATTAACTGGTAAATCTTATAAAAATTGGACTTCAAGAAAGAATAAGTATTGTAATTGTGTTAATATGGTGGATATTGGTGTATATAATAGTTGTAGACACTTTTGCAAATATTGCTATGCTAATTATGATGAGAATAAAGTAATAGAAAATTATCATAATCATGATGTTAATTCTCCACTACTAATAGGTAATATAGAAGAAGATGATATTATTAAAAGAAGATATAAATAATGTATTAAAATTATAATTTATATAGTATAGATAATTATGTTAGAGTTAAAAATAAAATATAGTATAAGTGAAGATACGTTAGAAAAAATAAAATAATCTGAATTTAAGCCGAAAATAATCCGATTTTTGTATAAATAATATATTTATGTTCACTATAAGTCTAATTATATTAGTCTTGTTAGTGTTATTTAGAGCCAATATAATATATTGTCTCTAAATAAGTATCAGCCATACATTCATATATAAGCAAGAAATATATATTAAAATAATATAAAGTAGATGAAATATTTTACTTTTTTTGATATAATATTATATATAAAATTAGAGGGGGAAATACCATGGAAAAAATGAATATAAAATGGAATTACACTAATAAAATAGTAAATGATTTATTAAAAATACCAGTATCAGTTGAAGAAGAAATAAAAAAAGAAACTATTGCTAAAAGGGTTCATTATTCTACTAAAATAGAAGGAAATAGTTTGGATTTAAATACTGTAAAAAAAATAATCGAAAATACTAATAATTCACATGAAAGAAATGTTTTAGAAGTAAGAAATTACTATAATGCTTTAATGTATTTAAATAAAGAAGCAGATACTAATAATAGTATAAATGAGGACTTAATATTCAAAGTACATAACTTAGTAATTGGAAAGAACTTAAATGCTAAAGCAACATATCGTGATGGTCAAAATATAGTGGAAGATTCATTAACTAAGCAAATAGTGTATATGCCACCAGAAGCAAAAGATATAAAAGTATTAATTAATCAAATGATAAAAGAGTTTGATAATAAAACATCTAAAGATATTCCTATCCCTATAAAAGCTGGTATCATAGAATATGAGTTTGTTACTATTCATCCTTTTTGGGATGGCAATGGTAGAACATCTAGATTACTTGCCAATTATATATTAAAAGCATATGGATATGACTTAAAAGGATTTTATGTAATGGAAGAGTTTTATGATAAGAACATAAATGATTATTATAATTCTCTACAAATGGGATTACATCATAATTTTTATTTTGGAAGAAAAGATGCTGATATAACAGAATGGTTAGAATATTTTATTTCTACTATGGCAAATACTTTTGAAGCAGTTGGAAATAGAGTAAAAGAAATATATTTGAATAGTAAAGAAGAGGTAAATATCTTAGATACACTAGATAAAAGAGAAAGATGGATAGCAAATTATATATTAAATAATGGTAAAATTAAGGCTAAAGATATAGCAAGTCATTTTAAGATAAGCCTGAATACAGCGAATAACTGGATTAAAGAGTGGCTCGAAAATGGTTTTCTAGTGAGAGAAAATGATAAGCAAATTAGAAATGTTGATTATATTTTAACTAAGAAATATCAAGAAAAAATAAAATAAGCCAAATTTAAGCCAAATTTAAGCCAAATTTAAGCCAAATTTAAGCCAAATTTTAAAAAAATATTTGATAAAAAAATTAAAGTAGATGAAATATTCTACTTTTTTTGATATAATGATTATGGATTATAGAGGGAGGCTAATCATGGAATATATAATTGAAGTAAAAAATTTAGAAAAGAAATATGGTAATTTTAAAGCATTAAATAATTTAAATATACATATTGAAAAAGGAAGCATATACGGACTAGTAGGTAAAAATGGAGCAGGTAAAACAACGTTAATTAGATTACTTTGTGGATTAGAAGAACCTACTAGTGGTACATATTCTATCTATAGAATATCAAATAAAGATAAAAGTATAAATAAAGAGAGACAGAAAATAGGGGCAATTATTGAGTATCCATGTTTATACTATAATATGAATGCTTATGATAATATAAAAGAAGTATATAAAATAAAAGGAATAACTTCATATGAAGAAATAGATAGTTTATTAGATAAAGTAGGTTTATTAATAGAAAAAAATAAAAAAGTTAGAACATTCTCATTAGGAATGAAACAAAGATTAATGATAGCTTGTGCCCTAGTAGGCAATCCAGACTTATTAATATTAGATGAACCAATAAATGGATTAGACCCAGAAGGTATAATAGAAATAAGAAAATTAGTATTAGATTTAAATAAAAAAAGTAATATAACAATACTAATATCAAGTCATTATTTGGATGAATTATCAAAAATTGCTACTAATTATGGATTTATAGATAAAGGTCATATAGTAGAAGAAATAAGTTATGAAGAGTTAAATAGTAAAATAAGAGAGAAAACAATAGTAAAAATAAAAGACACTGATAAATTAGCAGAATACTTAGATGATAATAATATAAATTATGAAAAAACAGGTAAAGAAGAAATAACTATATATAATAAAATAAATATACCTAAATTTATAACAGAACTAAATAATAATAAAATAGAAATAGAAGATATCAAAGAAGAACATCGCGTATCATATGATATGTTAAAAGCGCAGAATGTGAGAAATGTGGTGGTATGCCCTTTACGTTATAAAGACGAGATAAGTGGATTTTTCGGTGTGGACAATCCTCCCAAAAGTGATTACAGAGGGCTTACTACTTTTCTGGATATGATAGGAACGCTTCTTATCTCATTTCTGAAATTGCGTAATTCGTTTATAAAGTCAAATAAAGAGGCAAAGCTCAGCAGTTATTCGTCGCTTTCCAAAATCTATGCATCTATGCATTTGGTTGATGTGCAGACAAAAAGATATCATATTATAAAAATGACAGAAAAAAGCTCCGGACCTTCTCAGGCATGGAGCTT